>TARA_R110002012_G_scaffold114079_2_pt1 | contig 276835 bp, 234 predicted proteins | sample TARA_R110002012 | Tara Oceans TARA_R110002012 (sample SAMEA4396515) | marine metagenome | biome: Westerlies Biome; feature: [DCM] deep chlorophyll maximum layer (ENVO:01000326); material: water (ENVO:00002006), including particulate matter (ENVO:01000060) such as... | depth 40 m | reverse complement strand
GGAGGAATGCACCCAGCTCATATTCATGCTAATTCTGCAGCTATTGGGGGTGGAATAATTTTTACCTTTAACGCGGTAAATGGTTCAACCGGTATGAGTATGACCGATACAAGAGATGATGGGGCAGAAAACAGTTTTACATTTTCTGAAATTTTAGAAGTTGATGGATATGTTAATGTTCATTTAAGTGCTAATGATTTGGCAACTATTGTTGCTCAAGGTGATGTAGGCTCTAATGAATTAACCGGAGAATCTATTACATATCCGTTGGAAGAAAGAGCAGTTGATGGCATCTCAGGAACAATTACCTTCGAAGAGAGAATCAACGGATTTGCTTTAGCTACTATTTCACTAGATGGAACACCTGATGGTGGAATGCACCCTGCTCATATTCATGAGAACTCCGCTGCAGAAGGTGGGTCTATAATTTATACATTTAACTCTGTAAATGGAACAACCGGCTTGAGTATGACCGATACAAGAGATGACGGAGCAGAAAACAGCTTTACTTATGATCAGGTTTTAGGTGTGGACGGCTATGTGAATGTTCACTTAAGTGTCGAGGACTTAGCAACAATTGTCGCTCAAGGAAACATCGGAGCTAATTTTACTGAGTAAATACATATATTTCTGTAAAGAAAGTGGCTGTAATTAATTTTATAGCCACTTTTTTATTGTAACTGTAAAAAGAAATTACTTCTATATTTATTTAGACAGTAAATTTCGAAGACCTAACAAAGCAATGATACTACCCGCAATCAATGAGGTATAGTACCAAGCCTCACTCATTCTATATGAATTTTCATCTAAAAGATCATTTACTTTCTCTCCAATTGGGGCATTTGGGCTGTGGTCTATTGCCCAATAAATCACAAACGCTCCGATAGCTACTAAAACTATCCCTTTTAAAAGTCCTTTTTTCATAGTTAAAAAAATATTGGTTTTCGCAATGTAATGAATTTTTACAGAAAAAATAAGGTCATATTAGTTGCTGCATTTTAAATAATTTAAATTTATAGTATATTTATGATATTAGATTGAAACTAATTTTTTGCCCGAACGATAAGACCTGAAGATATGTCAAAGAAAGTGAAAAATGTGCCTTGCGACTTGTGCCTAAGCAGGCGTAAGTCCATGTTTAATGGAGTGCCAAATGACGCATTATGTGTGTTAAGTGAGCACAAAAGTACCTTGGCGCATAATAAGGGTCAGGTATTATTTCTGGAAGGTACTCAACCTATGGGGTTGTTTTGCATTAGTGAAGGAAAAGTAAAAATATTTAAAACAGATGATTCTGGTCGGGAACAAATTGTTCGCTTAGCTCAGGAGGGTGATTTTTTGGGCTATAGAGCCTTGCTATCAGGCGAGAATTATAATTCTTCTGCCACCATTTTAGAAAATGCTAAGGTATGTTTTATACCGAAAAGTAGTTTTACAGATCTAATTTCTAAAGATAAAGAATTCCAAAATAAGTTAATGCAGGCTGTTTGTCATGATTTGGGAGTTATGGAACAAAAAATGGCAGATATGGCAAACAAAACCGTACGTCAAAGATTAGCCACTACCTTATTGATGCTAAAAAGTTCTTACGGAATTGATGGTGATGAAAAATCCGAAATTGATATTGCTTTAACTAGAGAAGATTTAGCAAAAATCGTTGGGACAGCAACAGAAACCCTCATCCGTCTCTTATCTGATTTCAAAAAAGATGGATTAATTGATTTGAACGGAAAAAAAATCAGCATTTTGGATGAGAAAGGAATTGCCAAAGAAATAGACTTATTTGCTTAATCCGACAATTCCTGAACTAATATCACATCATTAGGCTTATGTCTGCTGATATTTGTAATTTTGTGCTATGCAAGAGAAAGCCGTTCATATAGAGAAGGAAGTTATTGAGGTCAACCTTAGCAAAAGGGATATTAGAAAAATGTCCATTGATGCTATTGCAGATGATTTAACCAAATCAGGGGAAAAGGCCTTCAGAGCCAAGCAAATCTATGAATGGCTTTGGGTAAAATCAGCCTCCACCTTTGAGGAAATGACCAATTTATCTAAAAACTTAAGAGAATGGCTTGAAGAAAACTACTGCATCAATAGAATTACTATTGCCTCTAAACAACTAAGCTCAGACAGAACAATCAAAGTGGCTTTCCGTCTTCACGATGGCAATGAAGTGGAAGGTGTGCTGATTCCTACTGAAAACAGAATGACCGCTTGCGTCTCTTCGCAAGTGGGCTGCTCACTAAGCTGTAAATTTTGTGCCACAGGTTACCTAAAAAGGATGCGTAATCTGGAAGCAGCCGAAATTTACGACCAAGTAGTTATGATAAAAGAGCTAGCTGAAACTCATTACGACATGCCACTTTCAAACATAGTTTATATGGGCATGGGCGAACCGCTCTTGAATTATAAAAATATGATGGAGTCGATTGAGCACATCACCTCTGAAAAAGGCCTGTTCATGTCTCCTAAACGGATAACTGTCTCCACTGCAGGCATTTCCAAAATGATTAAGAAATTAGCAGACTATGATGCTAAATTTAATCTAGCACTCTCTTTACATGCTGCAAATGATGAAAAACGGAGTACGATTATGTCCATTAATGACAGTAATAATCTACCTGTGTTGAGAGAAGCTTTGGAATACTATTACAATAAAACCAAAAACAGAGTCACATTTGAGTATTGTGTATTCAATAATTTTAATGATAGTTTGGAGGATGCCAAAGAATTGTGGCAATTTACCAAATATGTGCCGGCCAAAGTCAATCTGATCGAATACAATCCAATAGATCAAGCAGACTTTACCAATACAGAAGAAGATAAGCTAGATCGATTTGCTGCCTTTCTTGAAGAAAGAGGGGTAATTGTAAATGTTAGAAGAAGCCGGGGAAAAGACATTGATGCGGCTTGTGGACAATTAGCGAATAAGCATTAAAGTAAAACGTAAAAAGACCTACTTTACTGTAAATTATAACTTTTCAAGTCTTTTTCCGTCCCATAAATCTCCAAATTCCAGACAGTCATAACTATATCGGTTAAAATTTAAACCGAATATATTTTCATTTGTGTATATTTTCATAAATTTGGATTTAAAGCAAACCGAATTTTATGAATATACTGTACTTTTCATCGATAAAGGGATTGATTTCACCCCTATTAAGCACAAATATTGCAAATTCAACCGTTGTGCCTTCTGAAATAAACCTAGAGATACTAACTGTAAACAATTTATGGATGATGCTTTGCATTGCATTGGTTTTCATCATGCATTTAGGATTTGCTTGTGTTGAAGCAGGTTTCACTCAATCCAAAAATACAGTAAACATTCTTTTTAAAAATACTTTAACTCCAGCAATAGGTTTAGTATCCTACACCATCATTGGGTTTAATCTAATGTATCCTGAATTTGCAAATGGCCCGGGTTGGTTTGACTTCAATGGCTTCTTCTTAGATGATTTTGCTGGATTAGATTATAATCAAAACTATACCTATTGGACTGATTTCCTTTTCCAGGCCATGTTTGCGGCTACAGCTGCCACCGTAGTTTCTGGAGCAGTTGCAGAAAGAATTAAGATTTCCGCTTATTTTATTTTCACGATCATATTTGTCGGTTTCGTTTACCCTGCTATTGGGAGTTGGAAATGGGGTGGCGGTGCTCTTGACGCTATGGGTTTTTATGATTTTGCAGGGTCCACCTTAGTTCATTCTGTTGGCGGATGGGGCGCACTTGCGGGAATTATAGTGCTAGGTCCTAGAATAGGAAAATATTTAAACGGCAAAGTAATTGACAAAGAGGGATCAAGTGTTCCGTTGGCAACAATTGGTGTATTTCTATTATGGTTTGGCTGGTTCGGTTTTAATGGCGGTTCGGTTCTTTCAGCTGAGCCACAGGCCACTTCACTAGTCATTATGAATACATCCTTAGCTGCTGCCGCTGGTGCCTTGGGAGGCTTTTTAATGGGATATATCACATTCAAAAGGCTAGACCTAGGCATGGTTCTGAATGGAACTTTAGCTGGGTTGGTTGGAATTACTGCTGGTGCAGATTTAATGACACCAGGCTTATCACTTTTAATAGGCTTTATTGCTGGAAATTTAGTGGTGCTTTCTGCGATAGGATTGGATAAACTAAAATTAGATGATGCGGTTGGGGCAGTTTCCGTCCATTTATCTTGTGGTATATTTGGAACATTGGCGGTTGGAATGTTCGGAGCAAAGGCAGGTTGGGATCAATTCTTAAATCAACTAATTGGAGTGGGAGTTTGTGGTGCTGCTGCTTTTGGTAGCGCAATTATTTTGTTCTACCTATTAAAGAAAACAATCGGACTACGTGTTTCAAAGGAACATGAAGAACAAGGACTAGATAGCCATGAGCATGGCATAAGAGGATACACTATAACTTATGAATAGCATTTCATCACTTATCCAAGGTTTTAGCACTTTGGATAAGTTTCTATTCTGCTCCTAACAATTGTACACACAACTGATTAGGGCCTGGGTAGAACTCAATAAAAAGTGAGTCTGCAGCCATCTTTTTTTCCTTTGCATATAACTTTAAATCTTGGAGCATATCATCAGGGGTCGGCATTGCTAAAACATTCGCTTCAATACATCCTTTTACAGAAGTAGGTCTCTTAAAAGTTCTTATCTCCCAATCATTTGGCATTTTGTATATTGGCTCATCTCCTACCTCAACGCCTATGAAATTGTGAACCGCGGCTGTCTTAGAATCAGCTTCACCATAATAAACAATTGCAATTGAGGATGCGGTCGCTTCAGATTCCACTAAATTTCTAGCCTGCATAAACAGCGTTTGTAAACTATCGCTTCCTACTTTCCCGATATATTCTGTCCCAGCAATATGTACCAGAACATCCTCTTCAATCGATTTTTCAACCGTTTTAAATCCTCCTAAAAATGCATAGATTATTACAGAGATAACGATAAGCGGAATTATGATATAAAGTGCCTTTTTCATTATTTTATTATATTAATTGAACATCTACTCTAAAGTAATTATTATTTAAGATTAATGTTCTTCATTGAATTTGAAAGCATTAATCATAAAAAAAAGCATACACGTCTTGCATATGCTTTCTTCAAAAGAATTTAAAAGCGTAGAATTTTACAAGCCAAAAGCATTTTTCACCTTATCTACGTAATCCAATTTTTCCCAAGTAAATAATTCAACCTCCTGAGAGAAAACTTCTCCATTGCTGGCATTAAAGTGCTTATTTACTTTTTGTGGTTCTCTACCCATATGCCCGTAAGCAGCAGATTCGCTATACATTGGATTTCTTAATTTCAGTCGTGTTTCAATTGCATAAGGACGCATATCAAAAATCTCAGAAACCTTCTTGGCTATTTCCCCATCTGTCAAGTCGACCTTCTTACTTCCATAAGTGTTCACATAAATTCCCATGGGTTCAACTACACCAATTGCATAAGAAACTTGAACTAATATTTCGTCAGCAACTCCAGCAGCTACCAGATTTTTGGCAATGTGACGAGTTGCATAAGCGGCAGACCTGTCTACTTTGGAAGGGTCTTTGCCAGAAAACGCTCCACCACCATGTGCACCTTTTCCACCGTAAGTATCTACAATGATTTTTCTCCCAGTTAATCCAGCATCACCATGTGGCCCGCCAATTACGAATTTTCCTGTTGGATTAATATGATATTTAATACTGTCACTGAACAATTTCTGCAATTCAGGCTTTAATTGAGCTTTTACTCTTGGAATCAAAATATTTATAATATCACTTTTGATTTTAGCCAACATTTTATCGTCATCATTATCAAAACCATCATGTTGAGTTGAGACTACTATTGCTACAATTCGTTGAGGAACATTATCATCAGAATATTCAATGGTAACTTGTGATTTTGAATCGGGCCTCAAATATTGAATATCATCATTCTCTCTTCTTAATTTAGCCAACTCCATTAATATTTTATGAGAAAGATCTAATGCCAGCGGCATATAATTTTCAGTTTCTTTGGTGGCATATCCAAACATCATTCCTTGATCTCCTGCGCCTTGCTCTTCTGGATTTCCTCTATCTACACCTTGGTTAATGTCTTGAGATTGTTCATGTATAGTAGAAATCACACCACAAGAATTTCCATCAAACATATACTCTCCTTTGGTATAGCCTATTCTATTGATCACGTCCCTAGCCACTTGTTGCACATCCACATAGGAATTACTGCGAACTTCACCACTTAAAACTGTTAAACCTGTTGTAACTAGCGTTTCACAAGCCACTTTCGATTGTGGATCAAAAGCCAAGAAATTATCTAGTAATGCATCTGAAATCTGATCGGCTACTTTATCAGGGTGTCCTTCCGAAACCGATTCTGAGGTAAATAAATAAGGCATAAGATTTTAATTTTTCAAGGGGCAAATTTAATAGACTATTTATAATTATTTTAGTTAATTACTGTTTTATGTCTGATAAATGTTAATTGTTTCCGAATAAAAAAATACATGGCGACTTATGTAAATCAGGTTTACTCTTTTTCCAGTTTTGGATCGTATCCGTTTTAATCATTTCGCCTACCCCATTAATATCTTTTGCAATACATAATTTCAGTTGAGGAGAACAAATTTTTACAATATCTTCCACTAACTGATTGTTTCGGTAAGGAGTTTCCATGAAAATTTGGGTCTGACCAGTCTTAAATGCAGTTTGTTCCAGTGCCCTGATGGCTTGAGTCTTTTCTTTTTTATCTATTGGTAAGTAGCCGGAGAAGGCAAAAGATTGCCCACTGAACCCAGATGCCATCAATGCAAGAAAAATGGAAGAGGGGCCAACCCATGGTTCAACTCTTATACCTTGTGCGTGTGCGTAAGAAACTGCCTTAGATCCAGGATCTGCAATGCCAGGACAGCCTGCTTCAGACATGATGCCAATAGATTTACCTTCAAAAAGCGGTTGCATTAAACCTGCTATTTCCGATTCTTCTGTTTTTTTACTCAATTCATGAAAGGTAATTTCAGGAATAGGTTTGGAAATATTCATTGCACTCAGACATCTTCTTGCTGTACGGATGTTTTCTACTAAGTAATAATCTAGGCTACTGCACAATTGTACTAGATCAGTCGGAAGGGATTTCGACTCTGTGTTTGGAGCAATCACTGTTGGAATTAAATATAGGACTCCTTTTTCCATATTTGCTTAAATCATTAAAGCTGTTAAAAGTAATTAGCTTACATCCACCTTTTATATTTGAAAACAGCTAAAGTAACCAAGGCAAATCCAATTATTAAAGACCAAAAATAAGCATAGCCGTATTCCCATTTAAATTCAGGTACGTTCTCAAAATTAATTCCGTAAACACCTGCAATAAAAGTTAGTGGAATAAAAACTACCGAAAAAATGGTCAGGGTTTTCATCACCTGATTTAATTTGTTACTAATTACTGATTGGTATAGATCACCTAAACTGGAAATAAAGTCTCTATATGTTTCAACAGAATCAATGGCTTGTATTGTATGCTCATAAACGTCTCTGATGAATATTCTGGTTTGCTTCCTTATAAGTTTAATTTCGTCTCTTTCTAGTTTGCTAATAACCTCTCGCAATGGCCATACCGATCTTCTAATATGAATTAACTCGCGTTTTAAGGTATAAAGCAAATCAAAATCTCGTTTTTGACCCAAAAACATGATTCGTTCCTCTATCTCTTCGAGAATATCACCAAACTTTTCCAGGACAATGAAATAATGATCGACCACGGTGTCAACTAAAGCATACAGCAAATAATCCAGCCCTTCTTTTCTAATTCTCCCTTTTCCTGCTCTTAATCTATTTCTTACTGCTTCAAAAGTATCTCCTTTTCGCTCCTGGAATGTAATCAATAAATTCTCAAATAGAATAAAGCTGACTTGCTCGTTAATCGTTTTATTTTTCTTTTCATCAAACTGAAGCATTTTTGTAGAAATGAAAAGATAACTTCCTGTGTCTTCTATTTGTGGTCTTTGCCCAACTGAAAGAATATCCTCCATATTAAGGGGGTGGATTCCTAATGATTCACAAATCGTTTTAATATTATCAACATGATTTAAACCTTCAATATTCAGCCAATGAAAGTTTCCATCATTGGGCATATTGGTAGCCTCTTCAATAGATATGTTTATTCTCTCTTCTAGGTGATTTTCCCGATAGGTAAAGAGATCAATATTAAAAGGGGTATCTTTCCTAACCCCGGTGTAGACCGCGCTTCCAGGAGGAAGGCCTGCAATTTTGGAGCTTTCGCGAAACATACCGCGAATTCCAGAATATAAATTAAGCGGCTCCTCAACAAGAAGCCGCTTAGGTAAATTGATTATTTTCTTTGCAAATCTATCCATTCATGGAAATCAAAAACTCATTGTTATCAACAGTTCCTTTCATTTTAGTTAATAAAAGTTCCATTGCTTCTCCCGAGTTCATATCTGCCATGAATTTACGTAATATCCAAACTCTTTGCAATTCTTCCTTGCTCATCAATAAGTCTTCTCTTCTGGTACCAGATGCTGGAACATCAATAGCAGGGAAAATACGCTTGTTTGCTAATTTTCTGTCTAGCACCAATTCCATATTACCTGTTCCTTTGAACTCCTCAAAGATCACCTCGTCCATTTTTGAACCGGTTTCAATTAAAGCAGTTGCTAAAATGGTTAATGAACCTCCATTTTCTAAGTTACGCGCTGCTCCAAAGAATCTCTTCGGTTTGTGTAAAGCATTTGCATCGACACCACCTGACAAAATCTTACCAGAAGATGGGATTACAGTATTGTATGCCCTTGCTAGTCTAGTGATGGAATCTAAAAGGATTACAACATCATGCCCACATTCTACCATCCTTTTTGCTTTTTCAAGCACCATACTAGCCACTTTCACATGTCTATCTGCTTGCTCATCAAATGTAGAACTTACCACTTCCGCTTTTACTGAACGAGCCATATCTGTAACCTCTTCAGGACGTTCGTCAATTAGCAAAATTAATAAATAAGCTTCCGGATGGTTTTCAGCCATAGCATTTGCTACTTCCTTCAATAGCTCAGTTTTACCTGTTTTTGGTTGAGCTACTATCATCCCCCGTTGGCCTTTACCTATTGGTGCAAATAGATCTAAAATACGAGTTGAATATTTGTTAGGCTTTGTACTTAAGTTGAATTTCTCTTCAGGGAAAAGTGGAGTTAAGTATTCGAATGGAACTCTATCTCTTATTTCCTCAGTTGTTTTTCCATTAACAGAAGAAACCCTTAGAAGCGCAAAGTATTTTTCCCCTTCCTTTGGGGGTCTGATTTGACCTTTCACTGTATCACCAGTTTTTAAGCCAAACAATTTAATTTGAGATGGCGAAACATAAATATCATCAGGACTTGCTAAATAATTATAATCAGAGGAACGTAAAAAACCGTATCCATCTTGCATCATTTCCAAAACACCTTCATTTTCGATGATTCCATCAAAATCCTTAATATCGGCTTTCTTAGATCGGTTATCAGTTCTTTCTTTTCTCTCACCTCTCTCAGTTTTATTGGCTCGTTCCTCTTTATCATTGGAACGCTCAGCTCTTTCGGGTCTATTAGCTCGGTCCTCTTTGTCATTGGAACGCTCAGTTCTTTCAGGTCTTGGCCGTTTATCTTTCGGGGCTGGGCGCGGTTTACGATCTGTTTTATCGTCAGCACTTGCTTCTTGTTTTGCAGGTACATCCTCAGATTTTTTTTCTGCCTTATTTTCTGACTTTTCTTCTCGCTTTGGCGCTTTAGCTTTTGGAGCTGTTTCCTTTTTTGGAGCCGGAGCTGATTTAGGAGTAGTTTTCTCTTCTTCTTTTTTTGGTAAATCACTTTCAGGTAAAAGTGCTTGTTGATCCAAAATCTTGTAAATCAATTCTTTCTTCGGCAATTTCTTGTACTGGGCTACTCCCAGTTTTTCTGCTATCTCTTTAAGTTCAGAAAGTAGCTTTAAGTTTAATTCTTCAATGTTATACATAAAGGGATTTTTACTTTTTCGGGATTTGAGACCCCGATTTTTCGGTATGATAAATTAGATATAATGTTTTGGATAATTTTGAACGAGGCACTTGAACTTTGCCCCGAATTATTTTTAGATACTACAATGATATGCCAAGGTTTTTTAATTGTCAAGGATTTTAAGAAATATAAAAGAGAAATTAGCATTAAAGGCAGTTTTCTGTTTATAATACCACCAAAAATAGCTTATTTTGCCAAAAATATTGGAGAATGTTACAAGTTGCAAATTTACGTGAAGGTAAAGCCGAAGCAGTTAAAGGCTTAGTGAAAAGGAACATAGAAAATGCTGAAGCACTCATAGATGGAGTAATTGCATTGGATGATAAAAGAAAAGCACTTCAAACAGAATTGGATGCAGTGCTTGCCGAATCCAATAAAATCTCCAAAAGCATCGGCATTTTAATGAAGGAGGGAAAAAAGGAAGAAGCGGAACAAGTGAAGGTTAAAACTGCCGAATTGAAGCAAAAAAGTAAGATGCTGCAGGAGGAATCTCAAGCAATAGAGAAAGAATTAACGGATAGCTTATATCAAATTCCAAATATTCCTCATGCAGATGTAAAAAAAGGCAAAGGCGAAGATGATAATGAAATTATTTCCGAACATGGTAAAAAGCCAGAATTGCATCCAGGCAATAAACCACATTGGGATTTAATCAAAGATTATGACATCATAGATTTTGATTTAGGAATTAAAATTACAGGTGCAGGATTCCCTGTCTACAAGGGTAAAGGGGCAAGGATGCAACGTGCTTTATTAAATTTCTTTTTGGATGAAGCTGGTAAACAAGGATTTAAAGAAATTCAGCCACCTATTGTAGTTAATGAGGCATCTGGAATCGGTACAGGTCAACTTCCTGATAAAGAAGGACAGATGTATCATATAGAAGATACGGATTTATACATGATTCCAACAGCAGAAGTACCGATCACCAATCTGTTTAGAGATGAAATCATTAATGAGGAGGATTTACCTATCAAGTTAACAGCCTATACGCCTTGTTTTCGAAAAGAAGCTGGATCTTGGGGAGCGCATGTGAGAGGGTTGAATCGATTGCACCAATTCGATAAAGTAGAAATTGTTCAGGTTCAGCATCCTGACAAATCATATCAAGCATTGGAAGAAATGAGTACATATATCCAAAGCCTATTAAATAAATTGGAACTCCCCTATCGTGTATTGAGATTATGCGGAGGCGATTTAGGGTTCACTTCTGCCTTAACTTATGATATGGAGGTTTGGTCTGCAGCACAAGAAAAATGGTTAGAAGTTAGCTCAGTTTCTAATTTTGAAACTTATCAGGCCAATAGATTAAAGCTGCGATATAAAGACGCAGATAAGAAAAAACTTTTATTGCACACTTTGAATGGCAGTGCATTAGCATTCCCTAGAATATTGGCAGCCATTTTGGAAAATAATCAAACTGAAAAAGGAATAAAAGTTCCCAAAGTATTGCAATCCTATACGGGCTTTGAGTGGATTGATTAATTTCGATCCGTACGAGGGAGCTGTAAACCTGTCAGATTTTGGAGGTAGCTGATTATCTAACTTCTATTTGGATAATTACCTTCGATTTTGATAAAACTGACAGGTTTTTATACTTTTCTGCCTCTTAAAAGTTCAACATTTGCACAAAAGCTTGGTTTCTTAAAACTTTCACTCCCCTTCTCGTATTAGTTTAGATAGTAAATAGAACTCAAGATTTCAATTAAATGCAAAATATAGATCTCTTAATAATTGGTGCAGGCCCTATTGGATTAGCATGTGGAATAAAAGCAGAGTCAGCAGGTTTAACTTATCTGATTGTGGATAAGGGCACTTTAGTTAACTCCATTTATCATTATCCTTATGGTATGACTTTTTTCAGTACTTCTGATAAGCTGGAAATTGGAGGAGTACCCTTCATCTCGCATAATCCAAAGCCTACTAGAATGGAAGCATTGGAATATTACAGAAGAGTGACCAGTTCTCATCAACTGAAGACCTCACTTTACAATGCTGTGAAAAAAGTAGAGAAAAATGATGCTGGATTTAAGGTTAATACAGAAAAATTCGACCTTCAAGCTGAGAACATTATAGTAGCGACTGGCTTTTATGATTTACCCCACAATTTAGGAATAGCTGGAGAGGATTTACCAAAAGTATCTCACTATTATAAAGAAGCTCATCCATATTTCGATATGAAATTAGCCATTGTTGGAGCAGCAAATTCAGCGGTAGATGCCGCTCTGGAATGCTATCGAAAAAGGGCCAAGGAAGTCACCATGATCATCAGAGAGGAAGAAATCCGCAAGACCGTAAAATATTGGGTGAAGCCTGACATAGAAAATAGAATCAAAGAAGGTAGCATTAAAGCATATTTTGAAAGTGAAATTAGTTCCATAAGAGGAAATGAAATCGATATCGAAACTCCAGAAGGTAAAGTGACTATAGAAAATGATTTTGTATTGGCGATGACAGGTTATGAGCCTAATTATGAATTCTTAAGTGATATGGGTGTAAAGAAAAATCAAGAATCTCCTTACGCACCAATTTATGATCCGAAAAGCATGGAGACCAATGTAGAAGGAATTTATTTAGCTGGGGTTATTTGTGGAGGGATGGAGACTAATAAATGGTTTATCGAAAACAGCCGTGTACATGCTGATATGATAATAGATGATATTAAAAACAAGAAAATGGCCTTCAAATAGGAATTACTAAAAATTAATTTGAATAGTTATTTGTTATAAAGCTTAAGCCATTACTTTAGCGGTTAAATGAAAATCTTATACATCCATCAATATTTTAAAACACCAGATGAGGGCGGTGCGAACCGCTCTTACTTCATGGCACAAGCTTTAAAAGCCAAGGGGCACAATGTAGAGATATTGACTGCGCACAATGAAATCAAAACCATTTCAAAAAAAGTTGATGGATTAATGGTTCGTTATTTAGCGGTCCGTTATGAAAATCAGTTTGGCTTTCTCAAAAGAATTAGAGCTTTCCTTTACTTTATACATTTCTGCAAGAGATTTATTCTTGAAAATCATGATTACGATAAGATCATAGCAACAAGTACACCTCTGACCGTTGGCTTTATTGCACGATGGGCAAAGAAGAAATTTCATATCCCTTACATTTTTGAAGTTCGAGATTTGTGGCCCGAGGCCCCAATTCAGATGGGCGTAATTAAAAACCCACTGCTAAAATTGTGGCTTGAAAAGCAAGAGCTAAACTTTTATCAAAATGCAGAAAGAGTAATAGCTTTGTCTCCTGGCATGCGAAATCATATTGAAAGAAGGGCGCCAGAAGTAAAAGTAGAACTAATCCCAAATGTTGCAGATTGTGATTTCTTTCAACGGGTAGAGGAGAAAGATGAGGATTTGGTTTTGCAATTTGGAGTGAAAAATAAGTTCGTGGTAAGTTACTTTGGAGCCGTTGGCCCCGTAAACGACCTCATGAGCTTGATAAAATGCGCTGAACTTTCAGCTCATTTACCAATACGTTTTTTAATAATGGGTGAGGGATCAAGTCTTTTGGATGTAAAAGACTACGTTGCCAGAAATCAACTAAAGAATGTTTTCTTTATTCCTTATGGTACTAAAGAAGATGTACGAGATGTCATGAACGTCACGGATGCTTGCTATGTATCTTTTTTACACAAACCTGTTTTAAGAACTAACTCACCTAATAAATTTTTTGACGCCATCGCCTCAGGCAAATTAATCATTACCAATATTCAAGGATGGATCAGGGGTTTAGTAGAAAAACGCCATATTGGATTTTTTGCTGATTCGGATTTTCCAGCGGAATTTGGCGAGAAAATAAAGCCCTTTATTGATTCACCAGAGCTTTTAAGCAAATACCAACAAGCTTCAAGAGACACTGCTGAACAATTTTTTAGTCGCATAGAATTAAGTAATCATTTTGTTCAAGCTATTGAAGGCAAAAACTACCAGCATGAAGCTGAAATCCGTTCTATTTTTAGTTTGAGTGCTTAATCCATCTTCCGAGCCACTCAATATTTTTCTAAGCTCTCAATCAATAAATCATGCAAATCATCAAAGGCCTCCAAGCTTAAGTCTTCCCCATTGTCGTAAATATCATGATACGCTTGCTTGCCGCCTAACGTATAAATAAACACGGCTGGAACACCCACTCTATCAAACAGGCAATGGTCGCTATTGCATGCTTCTCCCCTGGCTTTGATTTCAAATATTCTATCTTTATTTAGCTGTTTAAGTAAGTTGAAATACTGGTTTTGTTTTTTGGCATTTACTACCATAATACCTTCATCACCCGTCCCAACCATATCCAAATTAATAAGCATATTGATTTTCCTTAAATCAAAAGGAGAATTTTCAATGAAATAATAACTTCCCAAAAGTCCAATTTCCTCAGCTGTCGTAAATAGAAAATAGGTGTCAAACTTGGGTTGATTTTCTGCAAAATATTTTGCCAAAGCAAGCAACATCACCACGCCTGAGGCATTATCATTTGCTCCTTTGAATACTGCATTTCCCTGCTCTCCTAAATGATCATAATGAGCAGAAAGCATTATGACAGAGTCACTTCTTTGTCCTTTTATTTTCCCAACCACATTGGATGATCTGAAATTTGAAATAAACTTGGACTCATTTATCACGCTTACTTTTGAATGCTTTGGTAGTTTATCCTTTACGTAGAGCACAGCATTTTCAGATGATTCTGAAGATGGAAACCAACTCCATTTAGAACTGTCTTGAATAATGAGTAAATTACCTTTTGCGCTATTTTTAAATAGAAATCGCTGTGTTAACTCAGTCACCTCCTTAGCATTATCTACATTCTTTTCAATATAGAAAATTTGATTTTTAACCTTTCTATCTATTTCAGCTTCCGTAGAAATAGCTTTGATTTCACCCTCCAGCTCCATCGGTGCCGATGCAGAGTGGAAAAGGAAATCTTTACCTATTGCATAAATTTTAACTGTGGTACTACTTACCACTGAATACTGCACAGTCCCTGGGAAAGTATTTACCGGATACGATAATTCTTGTCTAAAAGCATCCTCTACTCCAGCCTGTACATTACATGATTTTAACTGTTCCACAATAAAATCTGCGGCTTTCTGCTGTCCATTTGATGTAAAACCTCTTCCCGCCAAAGAATCTGAAGTTAAGACTCGCAGATGCTCTCGAGCTAAACTACTTTGGCCGAGGCCTAGGGACAGCTTTAATAGAAGTAATAAAGTAAAAAGGTTACGCATTTATCAGGATTCTTGAATTTAAAAAGGCCAAGTACTGTCTTCTAACACATAAATATAGGCATTACTTTAGGGCCAGAAATCAGTCACATTTTAATTCGACTTTTATTTGAGGGTGAATATCAATCTTTTCTGCTTTATTAAAAATATTGCAAGCTTCCTTTTTATTATTAAGCTCATAGTAGCAGTGGATTAAATAGTTATAAGCCATTTCATTCTTGGGTTGAAAGAATATAACCCACTCTAATAATTTTGAAGCTTCGGTGTATTCCTTCTGTTGGTAAAGAATTTCTGCAGCATTGTAATAAATAGATTTATAACTTTCCGGAGTTCTTTCCGCAGAAACCAACAATCTGTATGCATTACCATATACACTTTTAAATTCTGCTAAAATACTGCTTAATCCTATTTGATAATATTGCATGGCCACTTCGTGGTCATTCAGTTCTTCTTTGTAGATTTCTCCAATCAGTGCAATCATACGCATTCTTTTATAGCTACTATTCATAAGTTCATTTAGAATGAAAATGGCTTTGTTCGGTTCTCTTAGATTTCTATAGCAAACAGCTAATCTGAATTGGAGATCAGGGTTTTGACTTTGGCTGTATTCCATAAAAAAAAGATAACCCCAAAGGGCATCTTGAAAAGCTCCATTATTATAGTCTATATTGGCTTGCTCTCTTCTGAAAGTTAAATAATCTATTTCGTGCCTTTTTATAGCTTGAAAATCATGATTAGAAGATTTAATTTTATCAATAAAACTTAAGGCCGCTTGAACTTTACCAGAATAATAAAGGCTATCGGCATGTTTAACTTGCTCATCAAATAAGCTGATTTTATTCTGGAGCTTCCTTTCCTGAATGAAGTCAAAAATAGAAACACCAACATACAGCAAAATGGCAACTGACGCAACAATAGCTAAGGCATAATAGGTTGCTTTCCTTTCCGAATTCTTATCTGTTGAGGGTCTATAAATAGGAGGCCTATAAGTGTAATTTTGATATGGCTTTTTATATGCACTTTGCCTCTGTTCTTGAGCTCTAATACTCGCCCGTTTTGCATTTAGACGTGCCTGTGCTAGCCTTAAATCGTAAGTTTGCCTCAATTCTTGGTTACTTAGAACCGTATATGCAGTCGAAATCAATTTAAACTTTTCCTCTGCTTCAACTGAAGGATTTATGTCAGGATGATAAGCTTTCGCCAATCTTTTATAAGCTGCCTTTATTTCTAACAAAGTAGCCATTTCACTCACTCCTAGTAATTGATAGTAATTTTCCATTCAGAAGAAAATAATTGAACAATCCTTAAACAAAAATAACAATTATTTATTGCTAATTTAGTTCCTTTAAATTTATAAACTATGGCTTATTTCAGCGAAGATTTTATTCGGTTTTTCAACGAACTAGAAAGAAACAATCATAAAGAATGGTTTGATGAAAATAGAAAAAGGTATGAAAAAGAGATTAAGGAGCCTTTCAAATCCTTCGTTGGTGATTTAATTATCGCAATCCAAAAATTTGACCCCGAAATCCTAATCAAACCAAAAGATGCAATTTTTAGGATAAATAGAGATATTCGCTTTTCTAAAAACAAGCAGCCCTATAAAAATAATGTAGCTGCTTACATCTCCAAGATTTCAAAAAAAGAACAATTTCCCGGTTATTATGTGCACTTAGATGCAGAAGGTATCTGGTTAGGTGGTGGACTTTATGATTTATCCACTGAAAACATTTATAAAGTAAGACAGGAAATTCTGTACAATGAGAATAATTTAAAGGAAGCCTTGAATGCACAAGGCTTTAAAGAAGAATTTGGAGATCTTCAAGGGAAGAAGAACAAAATTCTTAAAGCTCCTTTTAAAGAATATGGAAAAGAAATTCCAATATTGTATCAAAAGCAGTTTTACTTTATGAAACAATATCCTGCAAGCAAAATTGCATCGGATGATTTAGTTGAATTCTGTTCAGATAAATTTGAGAAAGCCTTTCGTATTAATAAGTTTTTACGATTAGCAATTGAAAATATTGAATAAAAAAAGGGATCATAAATGACCCCTTTCATAACTAATTTTCAACTAAAAAATGATTAAGCTGTTGCTTTAGCCCTTTTAGTTTCGCTCATGGCAATTCCATATACTACTAAACCGAATCCGATTTTGTTAATAGCATCACCAATATTGTAAATTAAATCCATGCTAGAAGGTTGTAATAACCCTAAGCCATCTTGACCTAACCATCCGCCTGGCATAGCCATGTAACCGATTGGGTAAATTGCCCAACCTACTAATACAAACCACGCTAGTGCTTTAATACCTTTTTGTACCGCTTCGTTTCCGCTAGCTTTCGCCAATTGAGCTGCTTCTCCTGCCCATGCTGAATACAAGATATAAATGTACCCTAATGTAGATATAACACCCCATAGCACAGAGTGGAACATTGTTCCATCAGTAAAGGCTTCGCCAATGTATCCTGCAACTAGCATCACTACTGAAGCTGCGATTAGTTTCCACATAAAGCTTTGTTTTGCACCTGCAGGTCTTAACAATAGGTAAAACTCCACACACATCAACGGAACTGTTAAAGTCCAGTCAATATAACGGAGTACTGTTGGGTTCATACCCGTGGCTGCGTAGTAATCACGCATATAATAATAATGAACTGCCGCGATCATGGTAATTAAACCAGACACTAAAAGTGAAGTTTTCCACTTTCCATCAACTTGTTGTCTTTCAAAGAAGAAAAAGACTGAAGCTGCGAACATTGCCATATACCCTGTAAAGAAGGTAAATGCTACCGGATCATCCGATTTGATGTCAATGACATCTGCTAAGAATAATAAGTCCATAGTGTTAAAAATTAATAGTGTTTAATTATTAGTTATAAAGCTTAAACACCACTTTCATATAATTGTTTTTAAAAAATAATTTTGTTTATGTTTTACTCCTTTTTATTTAACATCAATACTTTATTATCATCAATCATTAACCAATCGTTCTGTGAATTGAACGATTAACTTCATAAAAATTTCTTAGAGATTATATCTGAATTAGTGACTGTTAAAACCTTATATTTTTTACTTTTGTGCTCAGATGGAAAAGAGAATTGATCAATTAAAACATATAGCTATAGCTGGCAATATCGGTGCTGGAAAAACAACTTTAGCAAACAAATTATCGCACCATTACGGATGGAAAACTGAATTTGAAGCAGTAGAGGATAATCCTTATTTAGTCGATTTTTATAGTGATATGAAACAATGGGCCTTCCATCTACAAGTTTATTTTTTAAACAGTCGACTGAAGCAAGTTAAGAGAATTCGAGAAAGTGATCATACTGTGGTTCAAGATCGATCTATATATGAAGATTGCTATGTGTTTGCAAAAAACCTTCATGAATCAGGTAATATGTCAGATCGTGACTACCAAAACTATTTAGAGCTATTTGATTCTATGTCTCCTGTCATAACTCCTCCAGATTTGCTCATTTATTTAAGAGCTGATATTCCAAAATTAGTAGGCCAAATAGAGAAAAGAGGAAGAGACTACGAAGAGACAATCCGAATTGATTATTTAAAAAACCTCAATAAGCATTATGAAGCGTGGGTAAAACAATATGAAATTGGTAAACTCATCATAATAGATGTAAATCAACTAGACTATTTAAATAATGTTGAAGATTTCGCTTTAATCGTTAGTAAAATAGATACCGAGGTGCACGGGCTCTTTTCTCATCAATAAGCAAAAACTTCATGTAGCCTCCACTATTTTTAATAACTTTAGGAAATATTTTAATAGTAACTCATTGTATTTTTTATGTTGAAAATAGGTATCATTAGAGAGGATAAAATTCCTGTAGATAAGCGTTCACCAATGACTCCGGCTCAGTGCCAAATGGTTGCAAATCAATTTGGTGTTGATGTGAGCGTCCAAAAAAGTGAAAATAGGATTTTCCGTCCTGAAGAATACTCACAACATGGAATTGAAATGGTGGATGACATCAGTGACAGTGATATTCTACTAGGAGTTAAGGAAGTACCTATGGAGAAGCTAATTCCTGAAAAAACCTATTTTTTCTTTTCTCATACTATTAAAGAGCAGGAATACAATCGTGAGCTACTTCAGACTATCCTGAAGAAAAAAATAAAGCTAGTGGACTACGAATGCTTATTGGATTCTAAAACAAATCAAAGAATTGTTGCTTTTGGTAGATTTGCAGGTATAGTAGGCGCTTATAATACCATTTGGACATTTGGCCAAAGATATAACTTATTCAATATTAGAAGAGCACATGAATGTTATGATTTGGTTGATATGAGGACTGAATTTGATAAGGTAGAATTACCAGCCATCAAAATTGCCATTACTGGTGGTGGCAGAGTTGCCAAAGGTGCAATGGAGGTGATGTATGGAATGGATATTCTTCAGGTATCGCCTCATGAATTTCTGAATGAAAGATTTGACAGACCTGTTTTTACCCAATTAAGCAGCCATGCTTACCATACTAAAAAAGATGGCACCCCATTTAAGAGAGATGAATTCTATGAAAACCCAGGACTTTACGAAGGGGATTTTCTAAAATATACGGAAGTCGCAGATGTCTTAATAGCCGGTGCATTTTGGGATCCACGCGCTCCAGTTCTTTTCACAAAAGAAGATGCTATACGTCCTGAGTTTAAAATTAGAATAATTGGGGATATCACGTGTGATATAGAAGGCTCAATTCCAAGTACGAAAAAACCAGCAACAGTTGACGAACCTGTTTATGATTACGATCCAACTACAGACAGTATTCAACCAGAATTTAGTGAGGAAAGTAACATAACTGTGATGGCAGTAGATAATCTACCCTGCGAGCTCCCGAGAGACGCCTCCGAAAGTTTCGGTCTTGAGATGATTGAGAACGTCTTACCCCATCTTTTAGGAGATGATAAAGATGAAGTTATCAAAAATGCTACAATTGCTGAAAATGGTGAATTGACTGAAAGGTTTAGCTATTTACAGAGATTTGTAGATGGAGAATAAAATACTATTTTTGAATGTTTTTATTTGGATTCGATTCTACTAATTTTTCCACTTGCAATACTTTCAACGCAGAGACAGTTTTCCTCCTCCCAACGGATTTCTTTTACATCTTCTTGAAAAGCAGTAGCATCCGCCATACTAAAATCACGGATTAAAATATCTTTGCTTGCAGCTTCAAGTATCTTCGAGGAATTATTTTTGAATATTACTGTGAATTTTGGCATGAGTATTAAACATTGTGAACAAGGATAAGATGCTTTGTTCACTTTCAATGTTTCAGAAAATTAATAGAATGAGACTATTTATCGACAAAACCCTAAAAAACATCCTTAAAAGCAATACTTTTTCTAATCGAAATGCAAATTTTAAGTCAATTTGTTATTTTACCACTCGTCTAATTTCTTTTCTATAATCAGATGGACTTTTGCCTGTAATTTCTTTGAATTGTCTATTGAAATGAGAAATATTATTGAAACCACAAGCGTAGCAAATATCAGTAATATTCAAATTTCCTTCTGAAAGTAATTTTGAAGCATGCACCACCCTGTGCTCGTTAACAAAAAAGGTGAATGTCTTATTTGATATTTTTTTAAAATACCGACAAAATGCTGGGACGGTCATGGCTGCCTCTGCTGCAATCTCTTCTAGTGGAATGTTCCTTTTATAATTATCTTTCACAAAATCGTAAATGAGATTAACCCTTTGCTGATCCACTGCCTTTGCCTCAATAGAAACTGCTTCAGAGTTTAACAAATAATAATCTTTGATTTCAGAAAGCTCTTTCAATATCTGAATCAGCCCTATTAATCTGTCAAATGCTGGTTTACCAACCAATTCTTCTATTTTATTCCCTATACGCTTCTTGGTATCCCCTGTAAATACAATCCCTAACTTAGCATTTTCAATTAGTTGTTTGATAGGCTGGATCTCGGGAAGGTTTAGAAACACAGGTCCAGGGAAATCCTCTTTCATTTGAACGATGGTTTCGGATTCGTTTCCAGTCAGGCTATCAGTAAAACCGTAATGAGGTAAATTAGAACCAATCAACATTAGATCACCATCTTGATAATAAGAAATATGATTTCCAATATGTCGCTTCCCATTACCTCCTTTTACAAACACTAGTTCGATTTCTGGATGGAAATGCCAAAACGGATCCTTATTGGGCTTAGATTTCTCAAATTTCTTGATTAGAACAGAACTACCAAAGGACGGCTCAATTTGTTCGAGTGTTGGTTTATAAAATTGCATATTTTCACTTTTAACGCTGAAAATAAAATATTGTTATTGCATTTTACCTCTCAGTAACATTAAGATAACATCAAAAGGTTAATATAGTACTAATATTGGAAAATCTTCACATAGTTCATTGCAAAAAAGCGCCATACATTTGTAATGTACTTAAATGAAAAAGCTTATGAAAAATTCAAACATTCAAAAAACGGTATTTGCCTTCGCATTGATCGCGCTACCTTTAATGAGCTTTGCAGATGGATTCCCATTTGTAAAATTGACCAGCAAGGAAAACAAGATGATCACTTTAAGAGTGGGTTCTGCTCAGTCTGATATGACTAATATAAAAATTAAAAACCAGTTCGGACAAGTGATTTACAGTGAAACTGTAGAAAATGTAAATGGTATTCTGAAAAACTTTGATCTAAAAAATCTGGAATCAGGTCACTATAAAATAGAGCTTGAAAATGCTTTTAATATTGAAGTGTTGCCTATTACAATCACATGGGATTCTGTAATGGTTGCTCATGATCAATTTACTACGGTTCACAAACCATTCTTTAAATTAAGGGAAAATGGAAATGTGGACTTCAATTTCCTGAATTTAAATGCCAAATCAACCACAGTGACGATTGTGAATGAAAAAGGTCATGTCGTTTACAAAGAAGACTTAGGAAAGAGTTCAGATCTTGAAAAAAGATATGACATCTCTTCTTTAGGAAAAGGAAATTATCAATTCATAGTTCAAAGTGGTGATAGGAACTTTAAACACAACATCACCCTCTAAATAGTATTCAATTAGTCGTTTCCATAGTAGGGCTCGCCATCGGAGGATGGCGGGCTTTTTTTATGTCTCATTTTAACAAACGCTCGAATCATGTCAAAAAGAGTAAGCTAATATGATTTTAGTTGAAACATACTATACGTATTCTTTTGGCTGATTTTCTTTTATTTTAATTCTTTTTACTCCGCCATAAATAAATACAGTAGCAAAAGCCATCATGACATGACTCAATGATAAATAATTGAACCACCTATGAATACTGAATTCAGTTGCAAACACCAAGGCCGAAAGCGCGGCAAAACCAATTCCTGCCATTACATATTGAGTTGCTTTGTTCTTGGTTTTTAGAAACAAAAGAAATTCAATAGTAAATACGACAAACATTAATCCGTAGCCCGAATGAAGTTGAACGTAAAAGAAATCCAATGTAAACAAGACTAATCCTAAAAAGACTACAAACTCAATAATGTTGACGACCCCCAAAATCTTCACGTATTTCTTGTTCAAAACAATTCTAGTATGCTCAATAGCTCCTCTTTCTATAAGCATGATCGCAAACATACTAATGATCCAACCAACTAATTTCCAAACTTTAGTGAATTCATAGTAAAAAGCATGTCCAATGATTCCGCCAAAAGTAGTGGCCAGACCCATTACTAGGAAATAGTACTTGAAATACATAAAAACTTTTCGATTATCATTTGATTTGGACATTTTGTAGAAATACAAAAAACACAAAAAACTTACTAAAAGATCGGTGAGAGTTACAATCGGTTCGTCAATTCGAAGCCCGAATAATTCAATTTGCACTATATTTTCCATACATTATTTATCGAAAAAGATTCTTAAGGGTTACTTTCAGTGGAAGAGCCCAATATTTTAACGAACAAATTCCGTTTTAGCATGAAGTAATAATGTGAAAGTTTTACGTTATTCGCTTAACTTTATAATTTGCTCCTACAATATCAATGGTAAACCAGTCGGAAAATCCTTTCATGGGCAATGCCTCAACCTTTTATCAAAGCAAAGCTGCTTTAAAATGGATAGCCTTAGCGTTTTCATTAATCATTGGTATTGCATCAGTTCTTTATACCAATAGCATAGTGGAAGAATTGAAAGAAAGAGAAGAACGCTCTATTGAACTTTGGGCAAAAACTTTAGAATATACTAGTGACCCTGATAACAGTGAAAATCTAATCTTTATTTTTCAAGAGATCGTTACTCCAAACAATTCTATCCCAGTCATTGTAACCGATGCAAATGGTAACCCAAGCATTTTTCGAAATATTAAAATAGATAGTAGTAAAAATGATGAAGCAGCAATGCAGGAGATACTCAAAAATGAGTTGGCAATTATGGAGCAAGAGTATGAGCCTATATTAATTAGCGGAACAGAATCAACTGACTCTAGCGATAACCAATATATCTACTATAGAAATTCTGATTTAATCTACCGATTGAAATACTATCCTTATATCCAGCTTTCAGTCATTGCCGCTTTTGTGTTTTTTGGGTACGTTTCATTTTCTTATTCTCGAAAAGCTGAGCAGAACCAGGTATGGGTAGGCTTAGCAAAAGAAACTGCCCATCAGCTGGGTACACCACTATCCTCTTTAATGGCTTGGCTTGAAATCATGAAAATCGATGATGACCTAAAAGATAAAGAGGTTACTAAGGAGCTAGAGAAGGACATCAGTAAATTGGAGTTAATCACTTCGAGATTTTCCAGCATTGGCTCTGTTCCTGTTTTGAAAGACGAAAACATTTCAAAATTGATCCAATCAACTGTTAGTTATTTACAAAAAAGAACCTCTAAGAAAGTATTCATCAATTTTGTATCCAAAGATGACTTAGTAACAGCAGATATCAACAAGCCACTTTTTGACTGGGTAATTGAAAATTTGTGCAAGAATGCTATTGACGCCATGAGTGGTGAGGGGGAAATTACTATCACTTTAAAAGAGGGGAAATATGGGGATGCCTTGATCGATATTAGCGATACGGGAAAAGGAATACCTTCCAGCAAAATAAAAGAGATTTTCCAACCAGGCTTCTCAACTAAGAAAAGAGGCTGGGGACTGGGCCTTACGTTGGCCAAGCGAATCATTGAAAATTATCACAACGGTAAAATCTCAGTAAAAGAGTCAATAGTCAACAAAGGCACCACCTTTAGAATAATTTTGAAAAGGTAAACAAGAGATTGGCTATCCAAATCAGATTTTTCCCTTAGGATTATGAAGCCATCGCCCTATTTTAATCGGCTTGATTTTAGATAATTATATTGAATTTCCTGAATTTTAATTACATTTGCGTCCCTAAGAATGAAAAGAAGGAATAACATATCGTCAATGAAACAAACAGGCAGTCTAATATTTGGGCTGGCTTTGGCTATCTTATTGTTTTTCCAACAACCTTATTCAATAGAAAATCAGGACGAGTTAAATCAAACCGAGCAAAAAGAGCAAAAAGAGCCTGCAGCAGAATTTCAGGTAATGTCCTATGATGTGCTTTTGCCGGTAATGCAATTCAATTTATTCCACTCATTTGATCTAATATTAGAAATCCCAAACCCCGATAAAGAAGATTTTACTTTATTGGAATATGTAGAAAAAGCTTACCATAATTTTTTTCATACATTATTTAGGCTCATCATCTCCCCTAATGCACCTTAATAATTATTGAGTTCTCAAATCAAACTCTTGAATATATAATATCAAGAACCACCCAAATTTTTTAAACCTAGTAACAATTTAAGTCGCATCTATTTCAATTGCGATTTATAAAATCAATTTAATTAAATAATAAATACAGATGAAAAACAGAGGATTTATCGTGTTTATGACTACTATAGTCACATTATTATGTGTCTATTACTTGTCATTCACGTTCGTGTCAAACGGCATAAAAGAAGATGCCACTGAACAAGCCACAGATGAGGCTGGAAATATTGACTATGGAAAGAGACAGAATTATTTAGATTCTGTTTACAATGTTCCTGTATATAACCTTTTAGGTGTAGAATTTACCTATAAGGAAGTTCAGGATATGGAGTTAAACTTAGGCCTAGATTTACAGGGCGGTATGCACGTGACTCTAGAGGTATCTCCAGTTGATATAATCAAAGGTTTAAGTGGTAATAATGAAGATGAAGGCTTAACCAATGCTCTAGAAACTGCTAGGACAAGACAAAAAACGAGTCAAGAGACTTTTGTCAATCTTTTTTACCAAGCTTACCAAGAAGAATATCCCGATAAAAAATTAAGTGAATTCTTCGCTACTTCTGCTAACAGAGATAGAATAAGCTTCCAAACAGAAGACAGCGAAGTATTAAGAATTATTCGTTCAGAAGTGGATGATGCCATTGATCGTTCTTTTGAAATCTTAAGAACTAGAATTGACCGTTTTGGCACCTCTCAACCTAATATTCAGAAATTAGAAAATACAGGAAGAATTCAAATTGAATTACCAGGTGTTGACAATCCTGAACGAGTAAGAAAATTATTGCAAGGTGTTGCGAAGCTTGAGTTTATGGAAGTAATGCCTGTTGATGAGTTGCTTCCATATATGCAAACAGCTAATCAGGTACTAATTGATAAAGGCATATTAGCTGATAACGAGGAAAGCTCAATTGAGGAAACTAACCTAGATGAATTACTAGCAGATGAATCAGAAAATGAGTTAAATGATGAAGTAGATGATAAAATAGATACAATTGCGTCAGATTTAGATTCTTTAAATCAAGCTAAAATGTCTCCTCTTTTTGATTTAATGGATCAATCGGCTGGTTATTTTTACTATAAAGTCAATGATACTTCTAAAATTAATGATATTATAAAAAGAGAGGATGTAAAATCGGTATTCCCAAGAAATTCTAGGATTTTATGGGACGTAAAACCAAAAAGTGAAGAAATGGAGTCTTTAGAACTTTATGTTGTAAAGACTGACAGAGCAGATAAAGGATTATTGGAAGGAGATGTTGTTACATCAGCAAGACAAGATTTTGATGAAAGTGGAAAATTTGCTGTAAGTATGAGAATGAATCCAGAAGGAGCAAGGAAATGGGAGAGAATTACGCAAAGGTTTACAAATGAAAATGCATCTCGTCAAATTAAAAAAAGAATTGCCGTTGTATTAGATAATTTTGTGTATTCAGCTCCGTCAGTTGAAGTTGTTATACCAAATGGTCAAACTATTATTCAAGGTAGTTTTACAAAAGAAGAAGCTGTAGATTTGGCAAACATTCTGAAAGCAGGTTCATTGCCAGCTCCTACCAGAATTGTGGAGGAAGCTATTATTGGTCCAACTTTGGGTAAAGAAGCCAGAGCTCAAGGTATCATTTCTATTGTGGCTGGTTTAGGTATGGTGTTAATTTTCATGGTTGCCTATTATTCTAAAGGTGGTTTGATTGCCAACATTGCTTTGGTATTCAATATCTTCTTTATCTTAGGAATTTTAGCGCAATTGAACGCAGCACTGACTCTACCAGGTATAGCAGGTATTGTGTTAACTATCGGTATGTCCATTGATGCCAACGTACTAATCTTTGAGCGTATTAGAGAAGAAATGCGAGCGGGCTCTCCATTATTGAAAGCTATAACATCAGGATATGAAAAAGCATACAGCTCTATTGTGGATGCCAATGTAACTACATTCTTAACGGGAGCCATTTTGTATTGGTTAGGTCAAGGCCCTGTGAAAGGCTTTGCCATTACCTTAATGATTGGTATTGCTTGTTCATTCTTCTCAGCGGTTTTCATCACAAGAGTAATTGTGAGCTGGATGAGCAAGAAAGGTGATCAAAGCAAAATCTCATTTGCTACGCCATTCTCTAAAAACCTATTTAGCAACATCAATTTCAACTTTATGAGCAAAAGAAAAATGGCTTATATCGGATCCGGAATTGTGATTGTAATTGGTGTTGTTTTAATGGTCACTAAAGGTTTAACCTTAGGCGTTGATTTCACAGGTGGTCGTTCTTATGTTGTAAGATTTGCTGAGCAAGTAGAAACTACAAGTTTGAAAGTAGCGCTAGATGGTAAATTAGAGGATGCCGGCACCGAGGTAAAGACTTATGGTGCAAATAACATATTGAAAGTAACGACTTCATACTTAGTCAATGAAGAATCAACAGAAGCTGATAATGAAGTAAAAACTAAAATTATTAGCGGTATTGCAGAAGCAACCGGTATGCAATATGTAGAGGATGAAACCGCAGTTGATGAATCAAATTTCACGATTAGCGGATCATCCAAAGTAGGTGCCACTATTGCGGATGACATCCGAAATTCATCACAGGAATCAGTGATCTTTGCCTTGATTGCAATCTTTATCTATATCTTAATCAGATTTAGAAGATGGCAATTTGGTCTGGGAGCTGTTGTGGCCTTGTTCCATGATACATTGTTTGTACTATCAGCATTTGCCATTGCAAAATTACTTGGATTCTCTTTTGAAATTGACCAAGTATTTATTGCGGCAATTCTAACCGTAATTGGTTATTCCATTAACGATACGGTGGTTGTATTTGATAGAATCAGAGAAACCTTGGGCATAAAATCAAAAGCATCCAATGTGGAGACTTTTAATACTGCAATCAATAATACCATCAGTAGGACGTTAATGACTTCCATTACTACTTTAGTGGTAATCTTAATCTTGTTTATTTTCGGTGGAGAAGTATTGAGAGGGTTCTCTTTTGCATTATTAATAGGTATTTTAGTAGGTACTTACTCATCTATCTTCATTGCAACTCCAGTTGTGTTGGATTTAGCGAAGAGAAAGAAAAAAGCTGTAGAAGCATAATCAGAAATAAGTTAAAATTGAAAAGCCGAATTGGAGTAATCTGATTCGGCTTTTTTATTGAATTATATATTTGCATCACATTTTTCTTACCATTCAATAACTCAGCAACGTCAAAAATATCACTCCAATCAATGCTAAAATTGCATAAAGAGGTAACATAAACTTTAAAAATTTCTCGTAACCGATTTTTACTAAGCCTAATGATGCTAATACCAAACCAGTTGGGTTTATGCTATTAAACAAACCATTTCCTAATTGGTATGCATTTACTATTACTTCCCTGCCAATATTGACATTATCGGCCAAGGGTGATAATATTGGCATGGTCAAAACCGCCATACCCGAACTGGAAGGAATAAAAAAAGTTAATCCTTGATAAATAAAGAAAAGTACATTCACGAATAGGCCTTTATTCATTCCTGTGGTTAATTCACTGGCATAAAAAAGTATGCTGTCACTAATCAAACCATCATTCATTAAAATGGTAATCCCTCTTGCCAGGCCTATGATGAAAGCTACTCCAAGCAAATCTCCTGCTCCTTGTAGAAAGGAATTAATAAATTCATTTTCCTTCATCTTTGCTATAAACCCAATTACTATAGCGCCAGCAAAAAAGACTGTGGTCATTTCCACAAACCACCAATCCCACTGTGAAACTCCCATAATCATGACAACAAAACAAGCAGTGAAAATGAGCAGGATAAGTCTTAATCTTATGGTAAGCGCTACAATATTACCTTCACTTGCATCTTTTATATAAGATAATGATTTTATTGCACTGGCATCCACTAAAGATTTTTCAGGATTTCTTTTCACTTTTTTGGCATAAATTAATATATAAAGAATAGTGACGGTCATGCACACAACATAAATCAACATTCTTCCATCTAATCCACTTGTCCAGCTTATCCCGGCAGCATCAGAAGCAATAATAGTAGCAAAGGGATTTACAGTGCTGCACATTACCCCAATTGCAGAACCTAAAAAAATACTGGCTAATCCGACCATGGAATCATAACCTGCAGCAATGAAAATAGGAATTAAGATAGGATAGAAAGCCAAGGTTTCTTCGGCTAAACCGAATGTAGTACCTCCTAAAGAAATCAGTAACGTAGTGAAAATAATCAGCAAAAACTCTTTGCCTTTTAAAGCTTTGGAAAGCCAACCCATACCCGCATTGAAAGCTCCGGTTACGTTCATGATACCAATCATACCGCCAATAATCAATACAAGGAAGATAATATCAGCCGCTTCGATTATCCCTTTTATAGGTGCCGACAAAAAGGCTATAAACCCTTGTGGCTGTGATGGTAATTGCTGATAAGTATCCGGAATGCTAATCGGCTTATAGATAGCACCACTTGTAAATTTATCTAAGGGAATCTTAACATTTAAATCTTCCAAATTCTCTTGAGAGGATTTTAAATAATAAGTAGAATCTTGACTTTCAATTTGAAATTGGTCAGAAGTGGATTGATAACTCAATGAGTGGTAACTCCCGGCCGGAATCAACCAAGTTAAAAAAGTCACTAAAGCTGCAATAATCAAAAGAATACTTTGTGCTGCTGGAAATTTCATTTAGTCAATTCTGTTAGTGTAGAAACAAAGATAAGAGGATTCCGAATAAACTAAACCTTTGTATCTAGTATTCGATTTTCACCAGCTAAGCTCTTCTTAGAATCTTTTCCATCTTTTTGCCCTTCGCTAATTCATCTACCACCTTATCCAAATATCGAACTTTTCGAGTTAATTCATTTTCAATTTCCTCCACTCTGTAGCCACAGATTACTCCTTTGATTAACTCAGCATTGGGATTTAAATTAGCCTGCTGGAAGAACTCTGAGAAAGTGACTTTAGCTGAGATCAACTCCTGTTGCTTTTTGTCATCAAAACCAGTCAACCATTCAATAACCTGATGCAATTCCGATTTTGCTCTTCCTTTCTTTTCCACCTTAGTAACATAATGCGGATAAACTGAGGCAAAGGTCATTTTTGCTATTCTTTCATTGTGTTCGGGTGTGGCTTTCATGGCTTTTCAAATTAATTTATATATCAATTTAATGAAAAATTAGAGACTCTCTTGATCATGTGACCAGATCGGATATCTATCTTCACCTTCGAAATCAGTTAGCTGTTTATGACTTTCCTGTGAAGTATTATAAACCCATACATCACGTGTAATAGCGGAAGTATGGTGTTTTCTCCAATATTCTTCATAGCCTTTTAAATCCATGTATAACCAATGGCTACCGTCTTTATTGACATTTACATCATCTAATGGCAATGGAGTTTCCACTTGAGGCATATTCCCTTCAATTGAAGCGCTGTAAAGTTATGAAAACCTACTATAAGGGAATTGTGAATTTTCAGCATTCATCTTGCGACCAGATGTAAATAATATCGATTTCCCGTCCACAGTACATCTTTGTGGAATATCATGGGCTGAGTGAAAACTTAGTTGGGAAGTGGGTCCATCTTCTATATTGTATAAAAATACACCATAGTTTCCATGCCGATCTAAAGCAATGGCAATGTGTTTACCATCCTGCAATCAAACAATTTCGTATTCGTAACGGTCTCCAATAGTTACCGGTATTGCAAGACTTTGTTCTTTCTCAACGTAATAAAAATTTCCTTTGTAGCCAAAGGCAATCTTTTCTCTATCAGGGCTTATTTTAGCATATCGCATCCATTTTGGATTGGACTGGCCTATTACGCCTATAATTCAACATAGAATTAATAGTATTAAACTCTTTTTCATAGTAGTAGATTTTATTCTAAAACACTCCTCAACATAAATATTTTTTAGATGACCTAGACATTATTTTGTCTAGACAATCTGTAGATTACATTTATGATCGCTTTTTAGTATAAAAAAGTTACCAAGCATTGGTTTCCTTTAAGCATTAACTTTAATTTTGAACAAAATTTAGAATCATATCCGATAGATATAATCAACGCGGGGTTTCGGCCTCCAAAGAAGATGTTCATTATTTTTAGCCTGCTCTATCTAACAAGAATTTTTTGATTGCCTATAAATTGGTTATCAGAAATGAATGCTATAAAGTATAATCCCAATGGTAAATTGCCCACTTCGACAACTTTTTTGTTACTGACATGAAGCTCTTTAAAGACTCGTCCTTGCGCATCTAAAATTGTAATAAAATCAATTCCTTGGTTTAGCAAAATTGTGAATGTACCGTTATTGGGGTTTGGGTAAATTTTTGACACATAATTTTTACTCTCCAACCCCAAAATACCTTTTCGCAACATTAAAGTATCTGAGGGATCAGAGTGGCCTATTTCATTCTTGGCGATGAGGTAATATTGGTGAGAAATTTCTATATCATTTATAATTACTTGGAAATAAGAGACTTCGGAGGTAACAGTATCTATTGGCACAAATTCTGCAAGATCAAGAGATTCATATATAATAAAACTATCTGTTAAATCGTCAGAATTGGTCCATGCGAGCGTAATTTCTGCAAGTTCTTCATTATAATCATAAGTTAAATTTTGTGGAGGTTTAGGACGGAAAATATCTAAACTTACGATATTTGAGGTATCTGAGACCATATTATCGTTCACTGCCAGAACAAAATAAGAATATTTATGATCAATTTCTACATCCACGTCAGTAAAGCTTTCCGTATCCGATCCTACATCACCGATTACATCATATTCCTCGTCATCTATCCCTCGTAATATTCTAAACCCTGTTTCATGGTCTGAATTGTCATTCCAGGTCAATTCATTGCTCCCATCTACGTATTGTGCAGTAAAATTTTCTGCTTTTTTTGGCTTAATTAAGGTAAATGTAGTTTCCGTAGAGTTTTCACCAAAAATATTTTTTGACACTAAACTATAAGTATAAAGAACATTTAAATCAGGATTATCATCTGTAAATGAAGTAGAACCCTTTTCAAGTGTTGAAAGAAGTTCTTCATTACCATCTGGTCCTTTGCGATAAACCTCTATAGAACGAATTGAGTAATCCTGCTGCCAAGTAATATTTATCCCACCAGTTTCTGTATTGGATATATTTTCAATATTCAATGCATTTGTACTTAAAGAGAGTGCATAAAATCCGCCTCCATTAAAACCATTTATCGCTCCAGGACCCAATATGAACAAAGTATCATTGTGTATCTCAATTTCATCTATTTCACCTTCAACATCTAGCGCAAGATCATCATATAAAGCACCATTTAGATTTACTGCAGCAATTGCGTCTTTAGAAATGCCATTTAATGAAGAAAAAGAGCCCGAAACCAAAATTGTAGTATCACTTAGAGAATTGATATCAGCAATATCCGTGTCTGAGTTAAATGAAATAAAATCACTATCAAGAAGATTCCCATTTACATCATATTTCTTTAGAGTTTGCGTGTTATTAGCGTCCGGTTCGTAAATCATAAGTAATGAATCAGAAACAGCAAAAACCTGAGCATTACCATATGACAATTTCTCGAAAATAATATCATTAAAAGAAGTGTCCTTATTACCATTTGGCATGAGTCGAATTACCTTTCCACTAGGATTTGCTGAATTTCTAAAATACTGAACTGTAAGCTTATCATCCTTCCCTAAATAAGAGAATTTGACAATATCCGTTGGTAAAATATCCGGACTAGGAGTGTAACCAGAAACAATACTGTAATCTTTATTCATTTTAATCACGTTATGCATTTGTTGACCCGCTCCATTATATGAAAATATACCTGTAGCGTAAATATAAAGCTCAGACTCATGAATGTTGTAAACAGGTTCTTCAACGTAAACCGGACTTCCTTGGGAGGACCCTAAACTAACGCTATTTCCATTCGGATCGTACACTTTAAATATTCCATTTTGATCCCTATCATAAACGCCTAAAAATAAATCTCCGTTAGATAAAATTTTAGCTGATCCCAAATAATCATCAGCAGATAAATTAATGGAATCCAACTGGGGAAATTTAGCCTCAGATTTTAAAGAAAACCCCGTGATAAGTGCACTTTTTGACATGCTGGACTCAATAAAAGATCCAGTAATTAAAAACTTTTCAGAATTATAATTTATCATTTGATCCACCCGTGCATTGCCATATAAATTTGAGTTAAATGCATCGATATTTTCACCATTTGTATTTATCTTATTTATACTTCTTGACTCCTTGCCATCGTAAGTTCTTTGATCTGCGAGTAAATAAATTTCATCGTCAGCATTTCTAACCATATGATAATTTCCATAATATTCCACTGTGAAATGTTTAGTCACAAAGGAATCATCTCTTAACCCATTACTCAATAAACGAAATAAAGATCGATTGGATGGATTCGAACTATCATTCTGTCCAATAATAAAAAATTTACCACTACTTAATGGAATTGCATATGCTATCCCATTACCGTATGCATCTGCAAAAGATAAATCAGCATTATGAATGGAAGCCTCATCGATGGCACCCAACTCGTTGATAATAAAAAGACCATTTCCTGAAATGTTATTTACATTCAGATTATTATTTCCTGCTATAAATAATTGACCGGATGAGAGCATCTCAATATTATGTATTTCGCCACGAGTAGAAGTTATGGGGCTAAATGAACTATTTTCAACAATGGAATCAGTAAAATGATAATACTTACGAGTGCTATAGTCTTCAGACACATATTCCATCAATAATGCATTATCAGATAGTTTTTCAACGGATTGCAGCAAATATCCTTCTTTACTGACATCAATTGCACGGTAATTTCCATCTTCTGCATAAAGCCTAAAGTTTCCACCACTTTCCAAGACTAATAATGAGTCTCTATAAGTTATCATGGATTTGATATAGGGACTGCCGACCGCGAATGACTGGTCAATTGTTCCGTTATCTTTTATTTTAATAATGCCGTTCTCAGCAACTATATAAAGGGAACCATTTAGTATAGTTGACGGGCTAAAGGCTATTGCGTTTCCAAAATTCCGAGAGTAATTCCCCTCAAAATGAAATGCTTCATCAAGGGAACCATCTGCATTTAACCTAACAATCGGAGGAGTGATTTTATCGTTGACAAAATTAATGTTGCCTCCTACATATAATTTATCATTATCTAAAAGTGCATGCCTCACACGTGCTTGACCCTTCAGTCCGGGTTGATTTTCTCCTAAATCAATTAATTCTTGACTTAAAACCGATAAAGAAAAAAAGCAAAGAATAGAAAAAGCAAAAGAAAATTTCATATAAAACTATTTATAAAGTGATTCTTATTTGAAAAGACTAACTTAGTTTAAATAATTAATATGACCATATAAAATGGATAATAAGGGGCTTGCATTAAATGCTTTTTTAATGTTTTTTTAAAGTGATGAGTATCATTGCCTTCTATTGCATATCAATCTATAAAGAAAAGCAACTGGTTGATCGGCAAAAGGAAAACACTAGGAACGGCTAAGATATAAAGAGCACCAAACCATATAGGCTTCATAACAATTTGCTTTACCGCTATAATTATTAATCCTCCGGCAAATTTTCTTAAAAGAAACTAATAGAATCCTGAAGCAATCAAAAATCCATGATAATTTTATAAAGTTTAATATAATTTGAAGAGCTTTTATTTAAGTACTAAAAATACACCTTTCAATTAGTTTACTTTCCTCAATCCCCTTATTTTTGAACAAAATTTAGAATCATGTCCGATAGATATAATCAACGCGGGGTTTCGGCCTCCAAAGAAGATGTTCATAATGCCATCAAAAACCTTGATAAAGGACTTTTTCCACAAGCTTTTTGCAAAATTGTGCCTGATCACCTTACGGGTGATGAGGAGTACTGCACCATTATGCATGCGGATGGGGCTGGCACTAAATCTTCCTTGGCTTATATGTATTGGAAAGAAACGGGTGATATTTCCGTTTGGAAAGGAATTGCACAAGATGCCATCATCATGAATATTGATGATTTACTATGTGTGGGATGTACCGATAAAATATTACTCTCCTCTACTATTGGGAGGAATAAAAACTTAATTCCAGGTGAAGTCATATCGGCTATTATAAATGGCACTGAGGAAGTTTTGCAGATGCTGAGAGATAATGGTGTAAATATTATAAGTACAGGTGGTGAAACTGCGGATGTTGGGGATTTAGTGAGGACTATTATTGTAGATAGTACCGTTACGGCCCGAATGAAAAGATCAGATGTTATTTCCAATGACAACATAAAAGCAGGTCATGTGGTTGTAGGCTTGGCTTCTTATGGACAGGCTACTTATGAAAATGAATACAATGGCGGAATGGGGAGCAACGGATTAACCTCTGCTCGTCATGATGTATTCAGTAAGGAGTTGATGGCAAAATATGCTGAAAGTTTTGATCCCTCCGTTCCTAGTAACTTGGTGTATACAGGTTCAAAAAAATTGACTGATTCAGTAGAAGGAGTTGAATTGGATGCAGGTAAATTAGTATTATCCCCTACTCGAACTTATGCGCCAGTTATCAAGAAAATATTGGAAGAATTACCGGATAAAGTAGCAGGAATGGTGCATTGCAGTGGCGGAGCTCAAACCAAAGTACTTCATTTTGTGGAAGGGTTGCATATTATCAAAGACAATTTATTCCCAACCCCTCCACTTTTCAAAATGATACAAGAAGAATCCAAAACGGATTGGAAAGAGATGTACAAAGTATTCAATATGGGGCATAGAATGGAACTTTATGTTGATGAAGCGGATGCACAAGCCATCATTGATATCTCAAATTCTTTTAATATTGAGGCTCAAATCATTGGAAGAGTTGAAAGTTCTGCTCAAAAGCAAGTTACTGTTAAGAGTGAGCATGGGGAGTTTGTTTATGAAGGCTAATTTTCCATGGGCACTTTCCCCCGTTTAAAGCTCAGCCTCAGATCTCGCATAGACTAGATTTGCTGCAGAAGAAAGATGTTTGTTACGATTACAACTACTGAAAGCAAAAAAGAGAGGGTTAGCTTAAGGATATTTTGTCTTCTCTCTTTTATCATCTCATTCCTGATCTTAATCAAATCTTCTTTAGTACAAGATTTGTAGGTATACTTTCTTTCGGATCTACTATATTCTTGAACTCTCTTCTCATTTCAAAAAGTGATTGTCTTTTTAGAATAGCCCTATCGTTTGCCAAAGACTTATTCATAAAATCCATCATTCCAAAACCACTCATATCAATTGTTTTCAAGTTGAGACTTTTTATGTTGGTCTTCTTTCCTAATAATAAAAACTTCAAAGTAAACCAGTAATACAATCAGTGTAATTTCCCCCACGAAATATAGAATACCCACAATTGTGAGTTGATCGAAATACGTAATAATTAGAAATGATGTAAGTAGGCAGTACATTAAATTAGCAGTGGCAATTACGCCAAGAAAAGTTCTCCAATTCTTTTGGGGCTTAAAAAAACAACTGGCCGAATAAATAAAAAAGAGTGAAGCAACAATGGCTAGACTAATTAATAACTCTTTTGGCATACCTATGAATTCCTGAACACTTGTGAAGACAATTCCTAAAGTTATTGCTGTTAAAAATGCTCCTACAGCGTCAATAAGAAAAACTTTAGTAGGATTCTTTAAAATTCTATCCATCATTCTGCAAAGAAAATATTTCCATTAAGATATAAAATTGGATGTTAAGCCGGTAGTCAAATTAGCTAAAAATACTTCTTCATCATGATGTCAGTTTGCACGTCCTCTCCTACGATAAAAGTATGTTTATCGAAAGCTTTAAAGCCTAACTGCTCGTAAAACCGAATGGCTTTGGGATTTTTTTCCCATACTCCCAACCAGAGAAAATCTACTTCCTTCTGCTGAGCTATTTCTATGGCCTTTTTATAAAGCAATTTTCCAATTCGCTTTCCCTGATAATCAGCTAAAACATAAATCCGCTGTATTTCCAGAGTGTTCTCATTCTTCATTTCAGTTTGAGCTTCAGCAACATTAATTTTCAAGTAACCCACGATTACAGATCCCAAGCAGGCAAAATAGAATTCAGAATTCTGATTACTCAATTGAGATACTAACTTTTCAAGTGAAAACTCTTCTTCCAGATACCGACTCATATCATCTTCGGTGTTGCCTGCAGAATAAGTCTCCAAAAAGGTCTGCTTACTAATTTTTTGCAGGGCAATTTTATCGTTCAGATTGACTTTTCTTAATGATAGGCTTTTCATTGATAACTAATACAAATTTTATTATGTGAAAAATCTTGGCGGTTTCCCGGAGTTGAATTAGTAGCAACATTTATTTGTTCAGAACCTCTTCCCAGGTAGAATACGCTTCCTTTTCAATTCCATCCTCAGTAATCAAACCTGTACTAATCCACAATTTCCCTAAATCTTTGACTTCATCAGGAAATGTTTCCCAAAGAAGATCATAATCCCTATGAGCCCACCAAATAATATACTCATAATCCTGAATTTGGGCCTGAGCAAGCAGAACTTTCAAGTATTCATTTTGCTGTCCTTGATCACCAGAGATGGATAGATTAAATGATTCTACAGTCAAATCCTCCGAAAGGTGGCTTGTTTCGGCAAATGAAATAGGTTTCTCAATCTGTTCGTGTAAGAAATCAAATGCCTCTTTAAAATCTTCATCAGTTTTTAAGCCTTTAAAGAATGGATAAAAGCTAATACTCACTAAATCCATTGCATTAGCGTAATTTGCTATTTCCTCTATAAAATCTTCACTATTCGTAACATCCGGCTGGTAAAAATTATGTAACGTAATTGATTCTGAAATATTCAGAGACGGGAATTCCTCTGCAATTCTTGATCTGATACTAGCCATCAATAATTTATACCCATCCCACTTCTCAGGGGCATTTTTTAATAATTCATTTACCTCAATAGCTATGATTAAATAATCTGGATTTAATTGATTTGCGATATATTTTAAATGTTTGAAATATGCGTCTTCAATTTTCTGATCATTTAATTCCGCATAATCAGGAATACCGCCATCATAATCGAAAGCTAATTCATCCCTTGAACTGTTCAACAAACTTACTGAGACAGTGAGTTGAGCGTTTGGCAGTTTCCGTGAGGCTCTTGATTCAATTTCATTGATAAATTCAGATGGCAAAGTCGAATCATTGAACCAGGCATTCCAGGGAATATTGGAATCAATATGCTCTGAATAAATATCTGCATTTTCATCAATGAATTTATAACTACCTTCGACAGCTTCAGCTGTTGGAGCATACGGCCATGTACTGAAACCCATCTTGAAATCCCGTGAACTGAACTGACAGAAAAAGTCGTCATTTTCGCAATCAGATATGGGATTATTGTCTTCCTTAGTGCAAGAAAGCGCAACGATCATGAAGACTATTGTCAAAATTGAAGATAATTTTTGCTTCCTCATTTATACTTGTTTTTCCTTGATTAAATAATCTAGATATCCAATCGGTATGATATAAATATACATAATACAGAAAGAAATATTCTATTCTCAAATCCCTAATGTCATTAGGTGTTTTACTTTGTGGTAGATTAAAGATGCTTTAATACATTCTTTCAATTCCAATTCAGGGACTTTCTCCTCTAGTGGAAAAACGATGGCACGGTTACCTTCAAATTTGAACACATCCTCAAACACAATTCTGAAGGTGCTCACCAGACGACTTGAACATTGAAAGTACATTGCAAATTGATCGGGAGATCTTTCTTTCCAATCCATCCGTAATGTACTTCCATTTTTAGTTACAAAACTTGGCTCACCCCATTTTAACGTCTCCTCCAATTCATCAACTCCCTCCGTTTCTTCCGCTGTTTCTATTACCAACCTCCTCAAATACCGCATCTTACCCCTTAATTTGTCTGGGTAATTCGCAAATTTTTCATCAACAGCTGGATTCGTTTTAAGCACGAGTTTCGTCATCTTTTATTCATTAATTGCAATATAAAAATCCACTTCAGCAGCAGAAGGATTTTGCGATTTCTCTCCAAATACTTCAAAATCAGCAGTATAGCTTCGATTCAGATCCATATCCCAAATTTTTGCCCAATGGTTTACAATAAGTCCATTCATTAAATCGCCACTAGCAGTACTCTTAATGTAAGTCCCACCATCGAAAGACATCGCTGTCATTCCTGCAGGAACTGCTTCAAAATTTTTCACTTTGCAACCAAGAATGGCCGTGTAAGGCTTGGTGTGATCTCCCTCATATTCGGTGTACAATGAATAAATCGTATAATCCACTTTATTGGGGATTTTCTCCAATAAGTTCTCACTCAGAAATCCTTGCCACAATTCAGCAATTTCCTGATTAGCTTTGTTCCCTTCATTAGTAGTCTTGATGGCAATGCCAATCAACTTAAATGGTTCAATTTTTACCTTTTGCATAACTTATTCTTTTTGATTTGAAGCAAAGGTAGATTGAGTTTGTGACAAGGGTATGTCAGGGGTGCTTTCACATTTTTTTCTGCAGTTATCAAAGTATTGATCCAAGGTAATTTTGTGAGGCTCAAAATGTGCCTGAGTTTTTGTTAACTGCTGAATTCGATCTAATCGAAAGGCCCGAAAGTCATTACGAATATGACAAAAGGCAATTAGAACCCAATTATTTTTGGTTGTGTATAACGCAAAAGGCTCTATTTTTCTTTGTGTCTGTTGATTATTTAAAGATATATAGTGCAACTGAACTATCTCATAGTTGATAATATTAGACTGCAGTTGAATGAGGAAGTTGCTAGTTTTTTCATTGGTTCTGTTATTTCTTATCTGGATACGTTCGGTTAGAACTTCTGTTTTGGCTTTTTGAGGGCGTTTTAAAACTGACTTGATTTTTGAAATCGCATTTTGATACTGCTCAACTAAGGATTGGTCTTTATTTCTCAAAATCAAATGTTCGGCCATAATGAGTGCATTGGCTTCCTCTTCAGTAAACATCACTGGGGGAAGCCTGTAGCCATCTATCAGGGAATAACCTTTCCCTTCCTCCGTTACAATAGGAATTCCCGATTGCTCTAATGTTCGAATATCCCTGTAGACCGTTCGAATACTCACGTGATGCTTTACAGCAATATCAGTTGCAGTTACAATCCGCTTTGATTGTAATTGAGTTAAGATTGCTGTTAATCTTGCAAGTCTGGGTTTTTCTCTGGACACTAAATTTCTTTTTGTAATAGATGAATTAAATCCTATTATCTGCTCAATATAGTTTGATCAGTAACCTTACGCACTGTTCAACTTTAATTAAATATCAATTTACAAAATAAATTGTATTGCAAAAATGCTCTGCGATGCATTGGAAACAGGGAAATAAGTGCTAGGAAAGAGGCCGCTAGAGGAATTACCCACTTAGGCAATCTTCGTTTTAATCTAGTTAAAGGCTTAGTGGTAAATGCTATTTTGAGTTTCTAAATTCTACAGTGTAGTAAGTACACTTCTCAATTTGAAAGTTAAGTGAATTCAAATTAAAAGATTGGAAGTCTGTTGTTGGAACTAAGTTTAATAGTCCATTTTCTCGCTCAATGAAAACCTCTCCATCGCTGTAAACAGAATGAGACTTTGTCTTTCCGTTTGTCAAAACCCCCAACCATCTTCTTTATAGAAATGGACATCAAGAATAGGAGGAGCAATTTTATTTCAGCACCAATGGTAAGTGGAGCACATCTATAACCAAAAAGTAGTAGGAGCAGATATTCCTGTTTTATCTGTTCTTAAAAACGATACTACCCATACCAACATCCAAAATAAATTCCATACTGTCATCAGGATTTTTAGCATAAGCTTTATTGCCAAAGGCATTATGACCAATTTTCTCAAAATTTGGAGCCATCTTAATGTTGCATAATGGGGAATTATGTATTCTAATAATAATAGGAACATCATCAGGGGGCAAAATAATATTCAAGTTTCCAGCTCCAACAGAAGCATTTACTCTGCTGTTTATTCTCCAATCATTTCCACAATCTATTGAAATAGAACCGAAGCCAACTTCCGCAATAATGTCCCTTGCCATGGTGTAGTTCAAATCATGAACTTCAATACTACCAAAATTTACTTTTACAAAAAAAGTATCCATGGCAACACTATTCATTTTCTTTTCTGTGAAATTCACCTTCACGTCAGCACTTCCGGAATTAATTTTCAAACGTTCAACGGCTAATCTACTAAGATCAATATTTGCATCTCCCATTAAATAATTTAAATCCAAATCAAACGTTTGATGTTCCGATAAATTAATTTGCCAAATATCGTGAGGCTGCTCCGAAGATGAAAAGAAACTATTCGCTACGGATTCGGTGAAGTTCAATCCCATATGGCTTTTGCAAGTCAATTGGGCATCTACCTTTTGCGTATTATTATTCTTTAATATCTTAAAAGAGCTGGCAGCAATGTCATTTTCACTGGCTCCCAAAATTACGATTGGCTCATCTTTATTAACTGCATTCAAAAACGAATTTCCTGCCTTAGTAGAAACTTTCAATTCAATTTTATCTATGCCCTTTGATTCTGTAATTTCAAAATGCTTGTGAAGTTCTTGCCCGAAAACCGAGCAAGCTAAAAAAGGTATGACCAGAAATGATACTGAAAAACGAAGAACCCTATTCATAATGGGATTATTACGTCTTCTTTAACCAATAAGTTGTTGGTAAAATCAAAAAAGCCACTACTCTTGGCGAAATAGTGGCTTAATGTCTACTTTTATACAGATTCTTACAGCAGAGAAGCTTTCACTTTAAGGTAAGATATATCTATAAGAACAGCTTTATGGGCATTTTGGTTAGAAAATACTCCGTAGTCCCGTCTTATTAAAAAAGCAGTAAAAAAATTGAGAAATTAATTAAAAAACTCCTTCACTCTATCGAAAAAGCCTTTATCCGCTTTTGTAGGATTAGGCCTGAAATTATCAGAAGCCCTCATGCTTTCTAGCATCTCTTTTTCATTATCCGATACCTTCTTAGGCGTCCAAACGTTCACATGAATTAGTTGGTCACCTCTTCCGTATCCATTTACATCACCCACACCTTTTCCTCTTAGTCTTAAAATTTTTCCAGATTGGGTACCAGTCTCGATCTTAATTTTTACTTTGCCATCGATGGTTGGGACTTCAACTGTTGTTCCCAATACTGCATCCACAAAATTGACATAAAGATCGTAGATGATATTGTTACCATCACGTTTCAATACATCATGCTCTATTTCCTCAATCAAAATTACCAGATCACCTGCAGCTCCACCCATTGGTGCTTCATTACCTTTTCCTGACATGGATAATTGCATGCCATCAGTAACTCCGGCCGGGATTTTCACAGAAATAACCTCTTCTTTGGATTGAAGGCCTGTATTATCCACATGAGGTGGTTTTTTATCAATAAATTTACCAGAACCGTGACAAGTTGGACATGTACTAGCCGAAACCATTTGCCCCAACATGGTATTGGTTACTCTTCTTACTTGACCTGAACCCCCGCAGGTATCACAATTCTTATAAGTAACCCCATCCGCTGATACCAAACGATTAACCTTGATTTTCTTTTCAGCTCCATGAGCTATTTCTTTTAAATCTAATTTTAGTTTGATGCGAAGATTGGAACCTCTTCTACCTCGACTTCTGCGGCCACCACCGCCTCCACCAAAAAAGCTTTCGAAGCCGCCACCTCCGCCACCACCGAAGATGTCACCAAATTGAGAGAAAATATCTTCCATATTCATACCTCCTCCACCAAAGCCACCTGCTCCGCCTTTCATACCTTCATGACCAAACTGGTCATAACGCTGACGCTTCTGCGGATCACGTAAAACTTCATATGCTTCTGCCGCTTCCTTGAATTTATCTTCTGCTTCTGGGTTATCAGGATTCTTATCAGGATGATATTTGATGGCTACTTTCCGGTAAGCCTTCTTTATCTCTGCATCCGAAGCTCCTTTGCTAACACCCAGTATATCGTAATAATCTCTTTTAGCCATCTTATCTATAATCTAAATATTAAATCCACAAATCTTTTTTATTTGTTGTTGAGTCTCAACCCCCCATTAGTTTCCGGGTCAATATATTGCCTCACAGGCTTGAATTATTCTCCTATTACAACTTTTGCAAAACGAATTACCTTATCATTCAATAGATATCCCTTTTCCACTACATCTACCACTTTACCTTTCAACTTTTCATCAGGAGCTGGTATTTTGGTTATAGCTTCATGAATTTCAGGATCAAATTCTATCCCTGCGTCATTATCCATTGCCTTTAAGCCTTTGTTGATTAGCGTCTTCTCGAATTTATTCTTAATTAACGTAAAGCCTTCTTTCACGGCCTCATTCTCTGACTGATCCTCGAAAGATTTTTCTGCTCTTTCAAAATCATCCATGATTGGCAATAAGTCTGAAATCAACTCTTCTGAAGCATTTTTAACCAACTCTAATCTTTCTTTGGCATTTCTTCTTCTAAAGTTTTCAAACTCGGAGTATAGCCTTAAGAATTTATCCTTAGACTCTGCCAGTTCTATTTCTAATTTCTCGAAATCTGACAATTCTTCATCTTTCGCCTGAGCTTCTGCCTCTGCCGATTTTTCTTCTTCAGACCTATTATCCTGAGTTTCGTCCTCAGCATTTTGCTCGTCTTTTATATCTTCCGCAGTTTCTGCTTCTTTATTTAACTCTTTTTCGTCTAATTCTTCTTTAGCCATAACTATATTATGTTATTCTATCTAATTTTCAGCATTAAGGAACAAGGAGTTTGCCAAATGACAGTTCACTGACAAGATGACATTATGCGTTTAAAGCCTTCCAAATCATATCTTTAAGCTCACTCACGTTAAATTGAGTTAATGAAGAAATGAAAATAAAAGGTAAGTCTTTGGGCAACTCTTGCTTTAATTCGCCCATAAGCTCGTCATCCAATAAATCTGACTTTGTGATTGCCAATAGCCTGTTTTTATCCAACAATTCCGGATTATACTCTTTCAATTCGTTAATCAAAATCTGGTATTCCTTTTTGACATCCTTGCTATCAGCAGGAATCATAAAAAGTAGAATGGAGTTTCTTTCGATATGTCTCAAAAATCGAGTTCCCAATCCTTTTCCTGCTGCCGCGCCTTCAATGATTCCTGGAATATCTGCCATTACAAAAGATTTATGATCACGATACGGAATCACCCCTAGATTTGGTGTAAGTGTCGTAAACGCATAATCTGCTATTTCTGGCTTTGCAGCAGAAACAACAGATAGTAAAGTACTTTTACCAGCATTAGGAAAACCAACTAATCCAACATCAGCCAACAACTTTAGCTCAAGAATGATCCACTCTTCTTGTCCGTCTTCTCCTGGCTGTGCATATCGAGGCGTTTGATTAGTAGCTGTTTTAAAATTGGCATTCCCCAGACCACCTCTTCCGCCTTCGGTTAATATTTTTTCTTCTCCCTCTTCGGTGATTTCAAATCTCACCACACCAGACTCGGCATCCCTTGCAACAGTTCCCAAAGGTACTTCTAAAATAACGTCAGCTCCATCAGCACCTGAACTTCTTGCACCTCCACCTGGGGCTCCAGCATCGGCTATTACGTGCTTTTTGTACTTTAAGTGAAGCAGCGTCCATAATTGTGAACTACCGCGTAAAATAATATTACCACCGCGACCACCATTTCCTCCATCTGGCCCGCCCTTGGGAACATGCTTTTCTCTTCGCATGGAAACAGCACCTGCACCCCCCTTTCCGGAACGAGAGCAAAATTTAACGTAATCAATAAAATTGGGATTGGCCATGGGACTAAATTTTAAGGCGCAAATTTAGTTTAATTTAGGCAGGAAATAAAAAAGCCGACCAATTATGAATTAGCCGGCTCCCTTAAAAATGAAATTTAAATTATTTTAATCGGTCAATTTCACTTGATATTTTATTAAAAATCTCATCTATAGTCCCTACCCCATGGATTTTCGCATACTTTCCTTCACCATCATAATAATTGGCAACAGGTAAAGTCTCATCTTTATAAACTTTTATACGGTTTTCAATTTTAGCTTCTTCCTGATCATCCGCTCTCCCTGAAGTTTTACCTCTTTCCTTAATTCTCTTCTTCAATTCTTCTTCGGGAACATCTAAAGCAATCATTCCGGCAATCTTCTCGCCTTTTTCTTCTAACAAAGTATCTAATGCCTTTGCTTGTGGAACTGTCCTTGGGAAGCCATCAAAGATATACCCACTACTACTCGCTTGAGTATCTTTAATTTTTTCATCCACCATACCGATCACCACTTCATCAGGAACCAAATTGCCTTCATCCATATATTTCTGGGCTAGTTTTCCTAAATCGGTTCCTTCTCCCAAATGCTTACGAAATAAATCTCCTGTTGCAATATGGGTTAATTTGTATTTATCGATAATTTTTTCACTTTGTGTACCTTTCCCTGCTCCGGGAGGGCCAAACAATATAATATTTAACATGATTGTATTTTAAATAGAGCCTATTAGGCCTTTATCTTAGTAAAACTGTAACTTCTTTATATTCAGTACTAAATCATAATTTTCTGTGAAAAAAAGTATTAGTTTTCACATTATAGAAAATCAAATATAAAAGATTTATGATTAAAATTGCCAAATTTGTCTTTGATCTCACTCAAATTCTCAGAAAGAGGCCACTGATATTTTTATTTCTACATTAGAAATTTGATTCTCGAATATTGAACATTGGTTTTGGTAAAATTCATTCATTTTAAGTCTTATGCCAACTGATAAATTTCTTTTAACTCTCGACCCATTCCTTCATAATCCAAGCCAAAACCAATGACGAATTTATTGGGAATTTCAAAACCTACAAAATCGGGCTTTGATGCTTTTTCCTGAGCATCAGGTTTATGTAATAAAGTAGCTACCTTTATAGATTTCGTACCCAGGTCTTGAAAAGCTTCTGAAAGATGCTGCAAGGTTGTACCAGTATCAACAATGTCTTCCAAAATCAATATATCTCTACCAAAAACGTTTTCGGTCAATCCCAATATTTCCCTGACTTTTCCTGTCGTTTTCAATGCCTCGTAGGAAGCCACGCGAATAAAAGTGACTTCAATTGGAGTGTCAATAGTTCTAATCAAATCAGCTGTAAAAATAAAGGAGCCATTTAAAACGCTAATCAATAGTGGCTTTGTGCCCTTATAACTTGTACTAATTTTAGCACCCATTTCTTTAATCCTGCTTTGGATATCCTCAGCAGATATGTATGGCACGAATTCCTTATCTAAAATTTTAAGCATGTTATAATTCACTCATTAGAAATTGATACATAGACAACATTGACTGAATGTCATTTTTGTGGACTTTTTCATCTGGAGAATGCACATTATCCTCTGGCGCCCCTACGAAACACCAATCGATTGGATACGGAGATTCTTGGAGCTCGCGGCCATCACTCCCTCCACTTGCTTCTACTTCTAGTTGAAAAGGAATATCTGAATTTTCAGCCATGTTGATGATCATTTGAACAAAGGATTGCCTTGGCACATTGCGATCTCGCATCGAAATAGCAACTCCTTCTCCGTGTTTAACACCTTCAGTTACCCATGTGATGTCCGAGATCAGCGCTTGGTGAACACCATATTTTTCCACCATAAACTTGGCTAAAAAAGGTACTGTTCCTCCACCATGTTCTTCATACGCAGAAAATACGATCATACCATTTTCTAAAGTCTCTGCCAATTTCAGACAGTTGAAAATGCCCAATCTATTATCTAAATAACAAGATTGAACATAATCTTCAGTTTCTCTAAAATCGCATTCAAAAGTCAAACTTGCCCCTCTATCAATCCCTCTTCCAAATTTGTAAAAAGTTTGGTTTTCTTTATTGATCTCTATTTCACACGCAATAGGTCCGAGTGAATCCTCACCTTTCAGTTTATATCCATTTTTGGCCTCCGGGCCTCCAATAGGAACTAATTGATTTTCATACCTTACAGAAAAACCAACAGAATCCATATGTGCAAAAACCGCAGCTCTAGGTTCTCCAAAAACCAAGACTAAACAATCTTGGAAATCTTCCCCCTGATAGATTTTCGGTTTTACCTTCCAATCAGTTTGGTTTTTCTTGATATATTGAAGTAAAAAGTTCTTTATCATGTATTCTTCTCCAGACGGAGCGTGAATACTACACAATTGCTGAAGTAGTCTATAATCTGTCATTCACGCAAAGTTAAAATCTTTTAAGAGCAGAAAAGAAATAAGTATAAGGGATATTTCCATTTTTTAATTTTTTTCTTAAAAAATAAAATTATATTTAGTTTTTGCTTAAATTATTGTCAACCTAATTGCACAAATGTACATTTTAGACAAAGAAAATAGCATTGCGAACCATTTTTTAGCTGAGTTGAGAGAAGTCGATATTCAGAAAGACCGCTATAGATTCAGAAGAAACCTTGAAAGACTGGCTGAATTGTTAGCATATGAAATATCAAAATCCTTATACTTTCAGCAAAAGCCAATACAAACCCCCTTAGAGGAAACCCAAGTGGCTCTCATGCACGATTTCCCAGTAATAGTGAGCGTATTGAGAGCAGGATTACCTTTTCATCAGGGCTTCCTCAATATTTTTGACCACTCTGACTCCGGATTCATAGGAGCATATAGAAAACACTCTGACAGCAACAATTTCACAATTGAAATGGGATATGAGGCCCTACCTCCATTAAATGACAGGACTTTAATATTAGCCGACCCGATGCTTGCTACAGGAAAATCTCTAATTACAGCGATAGAGCACATTACAAAATTAGCAAGACCAGAAAGAATTATTATCGCGGCCGCCATTGGAACGCCAGAAGGAGTGAAATTCATCAGTGAAAATATTAGAGGTGAATATGATATTTATTTAGGCTCATTAGATCGAGAACTCAATGAAAAAGCCTATATTTTACCGGGTTTAGGAGATGCGGGAGATTTAAGTTTTGGTCAAAAACATACACAATAGTAAATGCCATTGTCAAATACCATATTGCTTTTTGTCGGCTTAGCTGTTTTAATTCTCGGTGGAGAATTATTAGTCCGCGGGGCCTCAAGAATTGCTTTGAGGCTCAAAATGTCCCCCTTGGTTGTTGGTGTAACTATTGTGGCATTTGGAACATCTTCACCCGAATTATTAATTAGTATTCAAGCAGCACTAGCTGGGAGCCCTGATATCACCATGGGCAATGTGATAGGCTCAAACATCTGCAATCTTGCATTAGTACTAGGAGTAACCGCTCTTATAGCACCTATTCCCGTTAATTCTGATTCAATCAAAATTGATTGGCCTATGACGATGGGCTGCACAATACTACTTTACTTCCTAGTTCAGGAAGGATTTGTTAATGACCACGAGGGTCTAGGATTCATTTTGCTTCTAGCCTTGTATGTTATCTTTATTATTCGTAGGTCAAGGAAAAAACACATCAGTCCGGAAGATTTAGGAATTGAAGTTGAAGCGCCTACTGCTGGCTCAACAAAAAACATGCTTAAAGATGTATCCTTGATCCTTATTGGAGGAGCAGGACTTTATTTCGGTTCTGATTGGTTTGTTAACAGCGCCAAGGATTTAGCGATTTACATGGGGATTAGTGAGCGAATAGTGGGGATAACGGTAGTGGCATTGGGTACTAGTTTACCAGAATTGGTTACTTCAGTAGTAGCAGCTTTTAAAAAGGAAACCGATATGGCCCTAGGTAACTTAATGGGCTCCAACATCTTCAATATCCTGTCAATTTTAGGTATCACTAGTTTAATAGCTGAAATTGAAGTAAGTGACGTCATAATTAATTCCGATATGATATGGATGATGGGCATCACCTTACTGATACTCCCGTTTATGGCGCTCAATAAAATAGTCGATCGCTATGAAGGCCTAATTCTATTGGGAATATATGTTTACTATACAATTAATGTAATCACCTAAGGCTGTCAATCATTTTCATCTTCATCCGGAAGCATTTCAATATCCTGAATCAAAACTTTTTTAGAAATGTTTTGCCCGGTCAATGTCATGGCTAAACCTCCCATCGCTGTCTCTTTATATTTAGTTTCCATGCTCTGTCCTACTTCTCCCAAAGCGTCCACGCACTCATCTACGGGAATAACGCCACTTACATTTGACAAAGCAATTTGCGCGGAAGAATTAGCTATCGCAGCAGCACTGGCATTTCTTACCACGCATGGAACCTCAACTAAACCTGCAACCGGGTCACATACCAAGCCTAACATACATTGAATGGTTATAGCAACTGCGTTAAAAACCTGATCAGTATCACCACCTAAACAATAAACAATAGCTCCTGATGCCATTGCTGCAGCACTTCCTGTTTCTGCCTGACATCCACCAACAGCACCAGCTAAGGATGCCTTCTGTTCGATGATTAAAGCTATTCCGGCACCAACCAACAACCCTTCTAGAATCTTTCTGTCTTCCAATCCATGAATTTCTTGCAAGGTAAACATAGTGCCAGGCAAAATACCACTTGCTCCAGCAGTTGGGGCAGCCACAACTCTCCCCATACAGGAATTTACTTCTTTTGCTGCTAGCGCCCGTGCAATTAGTTTCTGGAAATTTGGATCTAATACAGTTAACGGATTTTGGTAAACTTTCTTTGCTCCATTATTTATCATTCCAGAGCGTGACTGCATATCCTCTTCAAGGCCAGTCTTAACCGCATCTCGCATAACATCGTAGGCTTTCTGCAAATTTTCCCAGACAAAATCAGCATCTTTATCCTTTTGATCTTTTTCGTATTCCAATACTGGCTCAAAAAGCTTAACATTCTTTTTCTCACAGTATTCTTTCCATTCCTTAAAATCACTAAAAAGTATTGACATAGCAGTATATATTTAGCCTAATGCATTAATCGGCAAAGAAACAGAAAAGTTTAGCATTATTATAATTCAGAAGCATAATATGAATGTATATTTGCAGCATGGAATTTAAAAATGATCTGCTGTTGAGAGCAGCGAAAGGTGAAAAAGTAGAAAGAACTCCTGTTTGGTTGATGAGACAGGCGGGTAGAATATTACCTGAATATAGAAAGGTGAGAGCGAGTGTTAGTGGTTTTATTGAGTTGGCTCAAACTCCTGAATTAGCTGCTGAAGTGACCATTCAACCGGTAGATATTTTGGATGTAGATGCTGCCATTATTTTCTCTGACATCCTGGTTATTCCTGAAGCTATGGGATTACCTTATGAAATGATTGAAAAAAAAGGACCAAAATTCCCTGAAACTATTCAATCTAAAGCAGATGTTGAAAAATTAAAGGTGGCTAATGTGGAAGAAAGTCTTTCCTATGTTACTAAGGCAATAGAAATCACTAAAAAGGAATTAAATGGCCGGGTACCTTTAATTGGTTTCGCAGGTGCTCCTTGGACTATTTTCGCTTATATGGTGGAAGGCTCAGGCAGTAAAACTTTCTCAAAAGCAAAAGCAATGCTTTATACCGATCCAGAATTATCACACCAACTGTTACAAAAAATCACAGACAGTACCATTGCTTATTTAAAAGCGCAAATCTCAGCTGGGGCTGATTTAGTACAGGTGTTTGACAGTTGGGCTGGTATCTTGTCGCATGAACAATACAAGCAATTCTCTATTCCATATCTAAAGAAAATTGCTGACGCCATTCAGGACGTACCTAAAACGGTTTTTGCAAAGGATGCACATGCCGCCTTTGCAGATTTAAGTTCGCTTGATTACCATACAATAGGTTTGGACTGGACCATGAACCCAAAAGAAGTGAGAAGTATTGTTGGTGAAAATAAAACGCTGCAAGGTAATCTAGACCCGTGCGTCCTTTATGGTGATAAAACCACAATTCAGCAACATACCAAAAAGATGTTGGAAGAATTTGGTAGTGGGCGGCATATTGCCAATCTAGGTCATGGGGTTTACCCAGACATCAATCCTGATCATGTAAAATGGTTTATTGAAACTGTAAAGGAATATAGCCAAAAATAAATCCTAGTTGTATTTTTATGACAGAGAAAAGGGCAGGATTTAAACCTGCCCTTTTCTTTACCTGATGAATAAAAACCACACCAATAGTAATAGTGGAAGTAAAAATGGTATAGAGTATCTTATAATATACCCGAAGAAGGAAGGCATCTTAATACCAACTTGCTCAGCAATTGATTTCACCATGAAATTAGGTCCATTGCCAATATAGGTCATCGCACCAAAAAATACAGCTGCAATGGAAATGGCCGTCAGGTCTGCCACCGAATCATAATACACTCCTCCGTTAGCAAATTGCGTTACTTCCGATAAGACAGAAATACTTCCACCCTGTGATGCCATGGCAGCTGCCAAGAAATTTAAATATGTAGGTGCATTATCTAAGAAACCAGATAAAAGACCAGTTCCCCAATAAAGCGTATTGTGAGTAATTAGTGCAGCTCCAGTTTCTGATTTAGCAAAATCTCCCACTAAATCTAAGGCTGGCATCATTGTACCAAAAATTCCTATGAAAATAAAAGCTACTTCCCTGATGGGTTCGAAACTAAATTCATTAAGCTCATGCACTTTCTCTTTAGCAAATTTATAAGACAGATAAGTCACACTTAGCATGATAACTTCTCTTATGTAGGAAAATTCTTGCCCATCGTAGGTAATTCCTGGCACCCAAGAGAATACGTTTGGATCAATAAAAACAGATATTATGATCACCGTCAACCAGAGAAAGTTTCTTTTCCCATTAATGGTAATTTTATTATCAAAAACCTCTTTTTCATCTTCTTCGGCACCAGACTTATTTCTTTTATCAAGAAAATAAAAGACCACTGACAAAATAATCAAGGCAAAGATCCATGCGGGCCAGTTGTGCTCCAAAGTCCAGAAAAAAGGAACCCCTTTTAAGAACCCTAAGAAAAGTGGTGGGTCACCGATTGGGGTTAAGGACCCTCCAATATTACTGACCATGAAAATGAAAAATATAATATGATAAGCTTTTATTCTGTTCTTATTTAAACGAATAAAAGGCCTGATTAATAACATAGAAGCTCCTGTAGTTCCGATCAAATTGGAAACTGCGGCTCCGATAAGCAACATCACAATATTAACAATCGGGGTTGATTTCTTATTGACCTTAATTACAATCCCACCAGAAGCAATATAGAGAGAAGCTAAAAGTGATATAAATTGTATGTATTCAAAGCCTGCATGTACAGGACTGTGTACATTATGGATTACAAATAAATAGTAACTCACCACCAGAACTGCTAAAATAACTGCAATTTTCGGATAGTTTTTATGCCAAAAATGCTCATAAAATAACGGCCCTGTTGCTATCATTAATAATAGCAGGACGAAAGGAATCACAGTCCACGCAGGCGCAGAATGATGTCCTTCTTCTTCATTTTCTACTTCATTAGCATGCTCGTCTTGATTGCCTTCATCTACAATTTCAGTATTTACTCTTCCTTCCTCGGAAAATACCTTGGGAGTGTAGAATACAGAAAATAAAAAGGTCAAAATTATTGCTGAAATAGAAAATATCGATGTTCTCATGCAAATGATTTTTCAAGAATCCCCAATTTAGGAAGTTTCCTTCTAATATACTTATGGGGAATTGATTAATTAAATGTTAAATTAATTGACTTAATGCGATTTCAAAAGAAGTCTTTGAAATATTCACATTTGAATTGCTTGCCTCAAATGTTTTACGGAGCGCCCTTTCAATTGTTCTTGAAGTATCCTCGAAAATAGCTTCATCAGTAATTTCGGCATCTGTTGTCATCAAATAAGCAAAAACTCTGGCCATGCCACAATTAGCTATAAAATCAGGAATTACAGCCACTTTATTATCAGTAAAATCCGCTATCGGCCCAAAAAATATTTCTTTATCGGCAAAAGGGACGTTAGCACCAGCGGAAATGACCTCTAATTTCGAGGCAATCATTTCCTCCACATGATCTTTGGTAATAAGTCTCGATGCCGCGGCTGGTATAAATATCTCTGCCTCTAATGACCATATCTTTTTGTTAATTTCTTCAAAAGGAATTAGGTTATCAGCAGTCAATTCATTCCCTTTTCTGGTCAAGAATAAATGTGTAATCTCTTCCAACGAAAATCCATTTTCATTGATTAACCCTCCATTCCTATCAATTATTCCTACTACATTAACTCCTGCTTGTGCCAAGAAGAAGGCTGCTGATGCACCAACATTTCCCCATCCCTGGATAATGGCTCGCTTCTTATGTAATTTACCGCCCCAAATATGGTAGTAGTGCTCCACTGATTTTGAAACTCCAAAACCTGTAACCATATCTGCTACAGTATATTTCCTCCTTATATCTGGGCTGTAGTTGGGTGCTTCAATTACTTTAATGACGCCCTGTCTCAGCTGTCCCAATTTTTTTATTTTTTCAGGCTCAGTAGCATTATAGTGTCCATTTACCACTCCTTCTTGCGGATGCCAGAGGCCATATTCTTCAGTGATAGGAATAACCTCGTGGATTTCGTCCACATTTAGATCTCCTCCTGTTCCGTAATAATTTTTCAATAATGGAAATACCGCTTTATACCATCTTTCCAATACGCCCTTTTTTCTTGGGTCATTGGGGTCAAAATTAATTCCAGATTTTGCACCGCCAATTTCGGGACCTGAAACGGTAAATTTCACCTCCATTGTTTTGGCTAAAGATTCTACCTCTCTTTTATCAAGTCCTGGTCTCATGCGGGTTCCACCTCCTGCAGCACCACCTCTCAGTGAATTGATAACTACCCATCCTTCTGCTTCCGTTTCAGGATCATTCCATTCAAATACTACTTCAGGTCGTTTATTCTCAAATTTCTCTAAGAGTTCTTTCATATTCCAAGCGTTAGTCGTTTTACAAAAAATTTTGATGAATCCATTCATCGAAGTTTCCAAAACGCCAAAACTACAAAAATATATTTCAAATATTGCCAAGCTTTTGACCAGATACACTGTCGGAATGAGCACCGGTTACTGAAGACAATGTATTAAATTCGTTTCTCACATTTAAAACTCCTAAAAATGCAAAAATCAATGCTTCTTTATAATTCACCAATTTCTGATCTGCTACCTCAAGCTTTAAATCTTGATGCAATTTACTTTCTACTGTTTCAATCAAGAAGTCATTAAAAGCTCCTCCACCTGTTAACAAAACCAATCCTCTATTTTTAGCTGTAATTAAAGCATTACTTATATGAGTGGCAATATGTTCTACTGCGGTGGACAGCATATCTTCAACTTTGAATTGAGAAAAATTAATTTTATCAAGAATTTCAGGTTCAATTGACTCGATCCCAAGACTTTTAGGAAAGTCCCTTTTCAAAAATGAAAAATTGTCCCATTCATTTAAAAGCTGCGGGATTAAATCTCCTGATTTAGCCATCAATCCTTTGTCATCATATTCCACATCTTTATAATTTGCTAATGTATTGAGTAAGATATTGCACACGCATACATCATAGGCAACTCTTTTATTCATTTCATCTTTAAATGACAAATTAGCAATACCTCCTAAATTAACGCAAATATCATATTGACTAAATAATAACTCATCCCCAATAGGAACTAGCGGAGCCCCTTGGCCACCTTTAGCCAAATCTAAGCTCCTAAAATCAGAAATTACAGGGAGATGAGTATTCGCGTGAATAAAATGTGGATTTCCTATCTGTAAGGTCATTTGCTTTTCGGGTAAATGAAAAACAGTGTGTCCATGTGATGCAATAAAATCAATACTCACATCATGCTGCTCAATAAATTGTGCAACAGCCTTTCCCATCCATTTTCCCAATTCAACATCTAGTAAATGTAAATCTAGACTGCTCAACCTAATCGCATCCTTTAAATTTGTTTTGATTCTGTCGGGATAGCTTTTCGTTTCAGCCTCCAATATCTCCCATTTCCAGTGATTATTTGGTGACTTTTCAAAATGGCAGAGTGCAATATCCAAGCCATCTAGAGAAGTCCCAGACATTAGACCGATTGCAGTATAGACGAGCTTTTCCATAAATTTATTTACTTTTAGGTTTTTAATAAGGGCAATATGAACTTAGCCATAGATATAGGCAATACTAAAACGAAAATAGGTCTTTTTAAGGAAGACCACTTAGAATCTACCGAAACTTTTGAATCTTTGTATGAGCTAAATAATTCTTTAGATTCTTATCAAATTGATTCTGCAATTATTTCCAGCGTAAATATTTCCTATCAAAATGTTTTGAAAGAATTGAAGAATCTTAATAATCCGATCTTCTTAAATACGAAAACTCCACTACCATTTGAAAACCACTATAAATCTGAAACTATTGGGCTAGACCGTTTAGCTGCAGTTGCTGGAGCCCAAAGCCTGCACCCGAACGACAGCAGCTTGACCATTGACCTTGGTACTTGCATTACTTACGAGGTACTTGAAAACGGAAATATTTATCATGGTGGTGCTATTTCGCCTGGTTTGCATATGAGATTTAAAAGTATGCATAATTTTACAGCCCGTTTGCCGTTGATAGACCCTGAACCAATTGCTGCTTACATAGCTGACAACACTATAGGTGCTATGCAAAGTGGAGTTGCATTCGGAATTCAGGCAGAGATAGACGCTTACATTCAAGAAGTTAAAAGCAAATATTCACCGCTCACGACAATAATTACGGGAGGAGATGCAAAATTCTTTGAATCTAAAATAAAAGCTTCCATCTTTGCAATCCCTGAATTAGTTTTAATGGGTTTAAATGCAATTTTAAGATATAATGTGTCAATTTAAGACCGGCTTAGTTGCCAGTATTTTTTCCATAATTTTTATTTCATCATCATATTCTCAGGAGATGTCTTCACCATACTCCGCATATGGGATCGGCATGATGTCAGAAAAAGCTTATGTTTCCAATAATGGAATGGGTAATGCAGGTATTGCTTATCAAAGTCCCTGGTTTATTCCAGTATTGAACCCAGCCTTATTGGGCGGACAACGCTTTACGTCATTTGAAGCTGGGCTTAGCATATCTCAAAACAATATTAATGATGAAACCAGTAGATTTATTCAAGTCAATGGCGGATTAAAATATGCGACAATAGCATTTCCCATAGTACCAGGAAAATATGCTCTTTCTGTTTCTTTGAGGCCACTATCTTCAAAAAATTATAATATCGAACGGTCAAGTTCAGACCAAATAAGCGACCCTCAAGCTGCAATTTCTAGATTCGAAGGAGAGGGGGCAATTTCTCAATTTAGCTTAGCAAATGGTTGGAATATAACCGAAAACATAGCGATTGGGGCAGAAGCTAATTACAATTTTGGCAATATTACCGACAGAACAATTTACGAAAATATTATCAATGAAGGTGATACCATAAATATCCCTTATTTAGTTTCAGCAGAGTACACTGACAACTTTTCTGATTTTTCCTTTGTGCTAGGCACTAACTTCAGGAAAAAGCTAGGTAATAATTACTTATCTCTTGGCGCTACCTATGATGTACAAGCTAATTTAGCAACAAACAGAAATTCGTTCTTACAGCTCCTTAGCCTTGCTGAAACGCCTTTAAGGGCTGAAAATACAGATAATGCATTTTTAGAGGCAGATAGAGAAGGTACCACAGTAGTCCCACAAAAAATAAGCGTTGGATTAAGCTATTTGAAACTAAATGCATGGGCAATTCTAGCGGATGTATCATATCAAGACTGGTCAGAATATAGCAGCTTTGGCGTTTCAGACAATAATTTTGGAGAGCTTATGAAACTAAATTTTGGAGGGGAATTCACTCCAGATGCTCAATCTGGCACAAAGTACTATGAGAGAATTACTTACCGAGCAGGACTTAACATTTCCAATGGCCCATTGGTTATAAATAACAACTCAATAAATTCATTTGGCATAACTTTTGGTTCTACCCTACCTATAAGTAACATATCAAACGTAAATTTAGCGTTTGAAGTAGGCCAAAGGGGAACACTTTTAAATAATTTGGTACAAGAAAATTATTTAAATTTTAATTTGAGTTTTACTTTTAACGATAGATGGTTTTTACGAAGACAGTTTGATTAAATTTTAAGAAAGATGAAAAAGATTCTATTAACATTAGCAGTATTAATAGGTGTTCAAGCTTCAATGCTTGGACAAAGTGGCTGGAACTGGCCAGAAGATCCAGATAAAAAAGCAAAAGCCGTTGAAAAGAATGCGCTGTACTCTGATATGCTTACAGCAGAAAAATATGAAGCGGCAAAGCCACCACTGGAATGGTTATTAAAAGAGACTCCTGATCTTAATCCCTCTATTTATATCCAAGGAGTGAAAATATATGAAAATTTAGCTCAAACTACCACTGGGAAGGAGCAGGAAAATCTACAAGACTCTGTAGTTTTACTATATGATTTGAGAATGGAATATTTCAATGATGTAGAAAATGTAACCAACAGAAAGGCTTCTGGAGCTTACGATATGTGGAAAGAAAGAAAAGATAGATATAAAGATTTATATGAAATCCACAAAGAGGCTATTGAAATGGTGGGGGCAAATGGATTTGTCTCTAACACTTTCCATTATATGGATGCTGTAAGACGCTACAAATTAACTGGTGGTCCATTAACTGATGTAGATGTAATTGAAATCTATGATCAAATTCAAGACCTATTAGACGAAATGCTGGCCAATGGAGAGAATGAACAAAACATTCAAAGAGCCCGGGATTATGTAGAAAAATTATTCAATGCATCTGTTACAATAGACTGTGCAATAATAGATGAAAAATTGTACCCTAAATTTATTGAAGATGGTAAAACGCTGGGAGATGCTGAAAAGATCGTTAAATTTTCGCTTGCTGGAGGATGTACTGGCTCGGATTCATTTCTTGGAGCAGCTAAAGTGGTAAATAAAAATGCACCCGAATTTGGCTTATCAAGAATCATTGCTCTAAGGTCTAAAGCAAATGAAAACTTGAGCGAGGCCAAGAAATATTTCGAACAAGCGTTAACCTTGACAGAAGATAATATTAAAAAAGCAGATGTCCAGATCGAATTGGCAGACATTGCTTCAAAAATGGGGAATAAATCACAAGCTAGAAGTTATGCTTATGATGCCTTGAATGAAGACCCATCAAGAAAAGAAGCATACTCACTAATTGGTGATTTATATTTGAATAGCTATCTTGAATGTAAAGGTGGTAATGATGTGGTGAAGGACAGAGCAGTCTATATTGCCGCATATGAAATGTACCAAAGAGGAGGGGATGCTACAAGAATGAGCGTTGCCAAGGAACAATTCCCTTCAAATGAAGACATCTTTAACTATGATTACGAAATCGGTGACGAAGTAAAAGTTGGATGTTGGATTGGCGAAACTGTTAATGTTAAAATAAGAGATTAATCTCTCAATATATTATACTAAAGCGGTCTAGAGTTCATTATCTTGACCGCTTTTTTTATTTTTGCGATATGAAACATTTTCATTTTTTATTACTGCTTCTACTTGGCCAGTCATGCTCTTCTGGTCTGGAATCTAAACAAAAATTTGAAGAGTATTCTGGCCCCATCATGGAGGCAGACACTATTGAAATTATCTACTCCGATTCAGCAAAAGTGAGAGTGATCGTAAATGCCACTAAGCAGTATGAATTTGAAAATGGTGACAGAGAATTCCCTAATGATATTTATATAGAGTTTTTTGAGCCGGATGGGACTATGTCATCCACATTAGAAGCAAATTCAGCATACTACACCAAGGAAACTGAGATTTATAAAGCGGAGGGTGATGTAGAAGTCATTGGGTATATAGAACCTCGGAAGCTTAATTCAGAAGAATTATATTGGGAACCTGAGAAAGAAGAGATTTACACGGAAACCTTTGTGAGAATCCAATCGGAAGACCAAATATCAACAGGTACAGGATTGCGAGCAAAACAAGATTTTTCAAGCTACAGAATCCTTAACCCAAGTGGAACCATCTACTTAGAGGAGCCAGATTCTACTTCAAAAGAAGAGAATCAAACGAGAGGTACTCCAAGAAAAACAAAACAGATTGAAGGCGACAGCTCTAAAAAGTTGCCGACCAAAAAAATCATTAAAAGAGCCGATGAGCCAAAAAAAGAAACTAAAGAAAGATAAGAATTCTGAAAAGCATAGTCCTAGACCTAATTTCATCATAATAGGTTTAGCTTTCGCTTTCTTTGTGATTGGGATTCACCAATCAATTACAGTTGGCTTTGAATATTCCTATTGGATTTTTATGTTGTCTATAAGTCTGTTACTTTTACATAGATACATCAAACAAAAAAACAGAACACAAGACCGTTCTAAATAGAAAATGGAAAGCAGTTATTTTATTTATATTATCATTTCATTACTCTTTTCTGCATTCTTTTCAGGGATAGAGATTGCTTTCATTTCCTCCAATAAATTGCATATTGAATTGCAAAGCCAGCAAGGGATTATTTCCGGTAAAATACTTTCAAAATTTTTAGAAAAACCATCTTCCTTCATCGGAACCACTTTAATTGGTAATACAATTTCCTTAGTAGTATATGGTATTTACATGGCTAAAATGGTTGAACCTGTTTTAATTGCAAATCTACCCCTGTTCTTTCAAAACGATATCTTTATTCTACTAGCGCAAACCTTTATTGCTACTATATTTGTACTCTTTGTTGCAGAGTTTACTCCTAAAAGTATCTTCTTACTTAATCCAAATGGACTATTATCATTCTTTGCTATTCCACTTTGGCTCATTTATTATATTACTTATCCTATTGTTTTTTTCATCGTCAGCTTATCTAAAACATTCATCAAATACGTTTTAAGGCTGAATTACGAGGAAGACAAGCCTGTTTTTGGATTAACGGATCTGGATCATTTTGTAAAAAACACGGTACAACTTGACCATCAGGAAAGTAAGGTGGAATTGGATAAAAAAATATTCAATAATGCGCTAGAATTTAAAACCATAAAGGTACGGGAGTGCATGATCCCCAGAACAGAAGTGGTGGCAGTGGATATTGAAGACTCAACAGAAGAACTTAAAGATGCATTCAGTGAAAGTGGGCACTCTAAAGTACTGATTTACAAAGATACTATTGATGATGTCATTGGCTATTGTCACTCGCTTGCCTTATTTAAAAAACCATCCTCAATTAAAGAAATATTGACTCCTATCATTATTGTGCCTGAAACGATGCCAGCCAATGAGCTAATGATCCAATTCATTCAAGAGCACAAAAGTTTGGCATTGGTGGTGGATGAGTTCGGAGGAACATCCGGAATAGTGAGTTTAGAAGATATCATTGAGGAAATTTTCGGTGAAATTCAAGACGAACATGATGATGAGGATTTAGTAGAAGAACAAGTTTCAGCCAACACATTCATTTTTAGCGCCCGCTTAGAAATAGATTATATTAACGATAAGTACTTATTAAATCTCCCTGAAGGCGACTATGACACTTTGGGAGGTTTTATATTATCAATCACAGAAAATTTTCCGCAACTGAAAGATGAAGTAAGTAGTCCTCCTTTCCGCTTTGTGATAGAAAGTATGGAAGAAAACAGAATCAATCTGGTAAAATTAATTATCACAAACCCAAATTAAGCTAAAAGTAATAAATGGAATCACTTTGATATTAATCATTTATACTATTATTTTGCGAATCTTTGAAATAAACAAACATGGGAGTATTTAATACATTAAGAGTAAAAATGGGGTCGGTATTGATCGCCCTAATAGGATTATCCATTCTAGCCTTCTTGCTAACCGACTTACTTGGGCCAGACTCAATGCTGTTAGGTGGCGGAAGATCTAATGATGTGGGTGAAATTGCTGGAGAAACTGTCAATTTACCAGAATATCAACGAAAAATTGAAGAGTTTAAGAACAACTTCAGAGCTGGGAATGGTAGAACTCCTAGCGAGCAAGAAATGAATTCAATCCGTCAGCAAGCTTGGGATTTCCTTATAATCGAGAAAGCTTTTCAAAATGAATATGATGAATTGGGACTTGAAGTTACTAATGAAGAATTAGTGGACATGGTCCAAGGAAATAACATCAGCCCAATTGTAAGGCAAAACTTTACAAATCCTGAAACTGGTGAATTCAATAAAGAACAAGTGGTAAATATTATCAGAAATATTGCTCAAGCACCTGCAGAACAGCAAGCTCAGTGGTACTCTTTTGAATCATCACTGGTTCCAGCTAGGGCAAGAACTAAGTACGATGCACTTTTAGGGAATACAAATTATATCACCACTGCAGAAGCTCAAAAAGCTTATCAAAAAGAAAATGAATCCGCAGAGGTTGAATACTTATACGTACCTTTTTACTCTGTAAATGATTCCTTAGTATCTCCTTCAGAGGCTGAATTGAAAAGTTATTTCAATGAGAACAAAGAAAAGTACGAAACTGATGCTTCAAGAACCATTAGTTACGTGAGCTTCGAATTGTTGCCGTCTGGAAAAGATTCTACATACATAAAGGAAGAAGTTGAAGAACTTAAAAAAGAATTTCAAAAAGTTGAAGATGATTCAGCTTATGCAAGAATGAATTCTGATAGAAGTAATTCCTTTAGAACTTATCCTATAGCTCAGCTGCCAAAAATACTAGCTTCTAATACTAATATTTTGAAAGAAGGTGATGTGATAGGTCCATATATCGAAGATGGTGCTTACATCTTATACAAAACTTCTAAGATTTATGACGATACAGTTTCTTCAGTAAAAGCAAGTCATATATTAATTGAAGCAGAGGATGATAGTGATGTGGCTGATGCAAATGCTAAAAGAGAAGCACAGGAAGTATTGCAAAAAGCGAGAAGCGGTCAAGACTTTGCAGAACTAGCAAAAGACAATAGTGATGGTCCTTCTGCAACAAGAGGTGGTGATCTAGGCTGGTTTAAAGAAGGTCAAATGGTAGATGAATTCAATGAAGCTGTATTCAATTATTCAGGAACTGGAGTAATCAATAAATTAATCAAAACGCAATATGGCTATCATGTTATAAAAGTAACGGAAGAAAAAACGGCCAAAACATATAAGATCGCTACGATCCACAGAGATATATTACCTTCTGAAGGCACAAGAGATGACTTATACCGAAAAGCAGATTTATTTGCCGCCACAAATGGAAGTTATGCAGAATTCACTGCTGCAGCTGAAGAAAATAATTATGGTGTAAGAAGTTCTGGGAAAATGTCTCCTAATCAAAGGACTATTGGAAATTTGGGTGCCTCAAGACCTATTGTGAGATGGGCCTTTACAGAAGCCTCTCAAGGCAAAGTATCTGAGGTTTTTGAAACTGACACTCATTTCGTTGTGGCCGTTTTAACAAATGAAACGGAAAAAGGCGAGGCTAACTTTAATGATTCAAAAGCATTTGTTACCAGAGAATTGAAAGAACAAATGAAAGCTGAAATCATTAAGGAAAACTTAGCTGGTTTATCAGGTAGCTTAAATGAAAAAGCAGAAGCCTATGGTACCGATGCAAATGTTTATTCTACAACAGATTTAAAAATCTCTTCAAATTCTCTTCCAAATGTTGGTCAAGCGCCTGAGGTAGTTGGTGCTATCTTTGGACTTCAATTGAATACTCAATCGCAACCTTTAGAAGCTAATAATGGTATAGTAATCGTAAATGTATTGAATAGAACGCCTGCACCAGAAATTGCAGACTACAATACATACAAAAACCAAATAGCCCAAAGCAGAAGAAATAATGTATCTTTTGAAATTAAAGCAGCAATTGAAGAAAAAGCTGATATTGTAGATGAAAGATATAAGTTCTTTTAAATCATTAAACACTTAATATTTAAAGGGGCTTTTTTAGCCCCTTTTTTTGTGGAAAAAGAAAAATAAAGTAATGAGTACTGAAAAAGAAATCGCATCATTTAAAGAAAAACTAGAAGCTGTTAGCGAATGGCCTAGTCTCTATATGTTCAAATTTATTGTTCCTGCAGAACAGCAGGATGAAATAAAAGACATATTTGAAAACCATGAAGTGGTGGTAAAACCTTCAAGTAAAGGGAAATATGTCAGCTTAACTATAAAAATGTTAGCCAATTCTGCTGAGCAGATTATTGAAAAGTATCTTGAAACCAATAAGGTAAAAGGGGTTATTGCACTATAGACTTCCACAGTGTAACAAATCAATTTTAGAGTGGTTAGATATACTAAAAGAAGAAACTATGTGGAAAGAAGAAAATAATACGCTTAAAAGAACATTTGAATTTAAAGATTTTACAGAAGCTTTCGGTTTCATGGCTCAAGTGGCCATTATAGCTGAGAAAATGGGTCATCATCCGAATTGGTCAAATGTTTACAATAAAGTAAGCTTTGAATTGACCACTCACGATGAGGGCAATACCATAACTGAGAAAGATAGAAAGCTAGCTGAGGAAATTGATAAATTAGTTTAATAAAATCTTTAATTTTGGGGATGGAGGAATCAAAAACACAACTTTACTTGGTGCCCACCCCCATTGGCAACCTTGAAGATATGACATACCGCGCTGTTAACATCCTCAATAGCGTGGATGTTATTCTAGCCGAAGACACTAGAACCTCTGGTAAATTGCTCAAGCATTATGATATCAAAAAACCACTGCAAAGTTTTCATATCCATAATGAGCATAAGAAAGTGGAGCAGGTAATTGACGGACTAAAAGCAGGAAAAATCATGGCATTGATTTCAGATGCCGGAACACCTGGAATCTCAGATCCGGGTTTTTTATTGGCAAGAGAAGCCTTGAAAAACGACATCAAACTGGAATCTCTTCCTGGTGCTACAGCTCTGATTCCCGCTCTTATTAAATCTGGTTTTCCAAACGACCGATTTGTTTTCGAAGGCTTTTTACCTCACAAGAAAGGTCGAAAAACACGAATAGAGAACTTAGTTGCGGAAGATCGAACCATCATTTTTTATGAATCCCCACATCGGTTGCTCAAAACATTGAAGCAATTGGCAGAAGCTATGGGAGAAGACCGTTTGGCTTCTGTTTCCAGAGAACTCACAAAATTATTTGAAGAAACAATTACCGATACCTTAGCGGGGCTGATTGAACATTTTGAGCAAACTGCACCTAAAGGAGAAATTGTACTGGTATTAAATGCTAAATCATGATTAAAAAACTGCTAATTGGATTATTGACTTTTACTGCATTATCAGCAACAGCTCAAAATTCACTGTCAGATAAGGCTGAAATCAGTTTAATAACGGTGGCTCCTGGTAATGAACTCTATTCAGGTTTTGGTCATTCTGCACTATGGGTAGAAGATGAAAGCAAAGGCTTAAGCGTGGTATTCAATTATGGCACCTTTGACTTTGAAACGCCTGGCTTCTATATGAAATTTGTACGTGGCAAACTTAACTACATGCTTTCTGCTGGTCGAATATCCTATCTGATCAATTCGGCAAAAGCCGAAAAAAGAAGCGTTATCCAGCAGAAGCTTAATCTAAGTAATGCACAGAAAAATGAAATTTATAGCTTTCTGATAGAAAACATCAGACCAGAAAATCGATTTTATCAATATGATTTTTTCTTTGACAATTGCTCTACCAGATTTAGAGATTTATTGGAAGATGTTTTAGGAGAAGGATTAGTTTGGGAAAGAGAAGCTGAAGGACTTACTTTTAGAGAGTATTTAGATATCTATTTAGCTGATAAACCTTGGCAAGATTTCGGTATCGATTTGGTCCTGGGACAACCTACAGACCAAATTGCAGACAAAAGAAATGAGATGTTCTTGCCTGATCTTTTGATGTTCCATTTTGACGAAGCTACTTATAATGGAAAACCAATTGTAAAGGATAAAATCATTATTTACGAAGCGGATGAAGAGGAAGCCGCTATTGGCTTTCAAATACTTCCTGAGTACATCACCTGGTTCCTTTGCCTATTTGGGATTTTCTTAAGCGTAAGACACCATAAATCAAAATTAAGTGATGTTTGGTTCAATAGGTTATTATTTGTAATTACAGGGCTAGTTGGTTGTCTTATCTTCTTTCTATGGTTTCTATCCGATCATGTGGCTACGGTGAATAACTGGAATATGATTTGGGCATTCCCCTTAAATGTTGTCCTAGCCTTTTTACTGTTCAAAAAACCAGCCAAGAAATGGCATACTGCTTTTTATGCTGTGTTTGGTATCGTTCAATTTATGGTCTTAGGATTTTACTATACATTGCCTCAAGCTATGCACACTGCAGTATTGCCCATCGTATTATATTTCGCCTTTAAATCCTTTAACTTACTATATAGAACCAAAAAAATGAATGTCTGATGAATTTAAACGCAATCCACAAAGAAGCGATCAAATTAGTAAAGGAAGTAGGAAAATTCATCAGTGCAGAATCTCAGAACGTCAATACCGATACGGTAGAGCATAAGGGCTTTAATGATTTGGTGAGTTATGTAGATAAAGAAGCGGAGATAAGATTAGTAGAAGGCTTAGGTGAAATCCTTCCCGAATCAGGATTTATTGCAGAGGAAGGTACTTCAGAAAAGAAAGGAGACACCTACAATTGGATTATTGATCCTTTGGACGGAACCACTAATTTCGTTCATGGTTTGCCTGTATTTTCAATCAGTGTAGCATTGCAAGAAAATGATGAAATAGTTTCCGGAATAGTATTGGAAATTAACCGAAATGAGTGTTTTGAGGCAGTACAAGGTGAAGTGTCGAAGTTAAATGGAAAGCCTATCTCCGTTTCTAAACATATTGATCTCTCTCAAAGTTTAATTGCTACGGGTTTTCCGTACAATGATTTTGATAAAATGGATGACTATTTATCAATCCTAAAACATTTGATGCAAAACACCCATGGCTTGAGAAGGCTAGGCAGCGCAGCAGTAGATTTAGCCTATGTTGCCTGCGGCAGATACGAAGGCTATTTCGAATATAATTTGAATGCTTGGGATGTCGCAGCTGGAGCCTTCATTGTGCAACAAGCTGGAGGCAAAGTGAGCCGATTTAATGGGGATAACGATTTCATTTTTGGTAGGGAAATATTATCTTGCTCTGCAGAAGTATATGAAGAACTATTAATCATCCTCCAGAACCAATGGAAACACAATCAATAGAACAAAGTCAAAGGATTAATTTAGGATCAGGGAATTTAAAATTCTCAAATAAAGCTAATAGAAAACTATCTTACTTTTTAGCGTTGTTATTCTTCTATATGGGCCTCAGCCTTATTTTAAATGAAGATGCCAGAAACTTCACACGATTGGGTATGGGTCCTTTATATTTATTAGCAGCCTCTCTGTATATGTTAAAAGCACAATTTGAATTTTCTACTACCTCAAAATATGCTCCGCATTTCATTGTATCTGAACAAGGACTTAAAATTAAAACAGCTGTGTTTAAAAAGTCAGAATTCATCAGCTGGGACAGTATCAAAGAAATAGAACTAGGAAATTACAAAATCGGGATTAGAGACAGAACGGGCTTTCTGTATTTCCCATACAAAACTAGAAAAGAAACTTCTATTGAATTAAAAAGATCAATTGAAGCTATTGCAGCTCAAAAAGGGGTAGAAGTTGAAAATCTATTAAAGAAATAGTCTCTAAACCCCAGCTTGATCAAATTTTAGCCATGAAAACAGAGTCAATAGAACAGAGTCAACGATTTACTTTGGGATCAGGTGATATTAGTATGTCTGAAAACACTGCCAGAAAATTAAACTATGTAGCAGGTGGACTGATGATGATATCTTCATTATACTATTTCATCAGCTTTATATATGAAGGAGCTGATTCTAATTACAAAATCATTTCAGGTGTATTATTTTTCTTGACTGCGAGTATGTTTTTGTTCAAAGCCCACGTTGAATTATCCACCACCTCTAAGTATGCCCCCCATTTCTTGATTTCCGAAAGTCGACTAAAAATCAAAACAGGAGTTTTCAAAAATTCTGAATTTATTAACTGGGATGAAGTTAAGAAAATAGAGCTAGGCTACTACTTAATTGGGATCAAAAGTAAAACAGGGCTACAATACTTTCGCTATTCTACGCGAAAAGAAATCTCTATCAAGATCAAAAGAGCTATTGAAGATATCGCTGTTCAAAAAGGGATAAAGGTTGAGAATTTATCGAAAAGATAGTTTGAATAGGCTTGCAATATAAAAAATTAGCTCAACGTATAGAACTCTTGATAAATACCACAAAACCTTCAAGCCAAATATAATCTAGATCTGAGAGATCCGGGTGGGAGGACAAAAATGCGGGCCAGTCAAGGGATATGGGCGCAGCATATCATTGTCTTGATTCTTTCCCAGCCAAAGGCTGGTCAGTCTCTGGCCAATTTCCTTTTGACCAAGCCATCGCAGTCTGGCAACTGAACCTCAAGAGAGATAACAAAATATTCCCATGCTAGCTGATATCATCGTGAGCTAAACAGTCTTTGGCTGCTCTATTGTTTTCTTTAGCTTCTATTGTGGTTAAATTTCCAGCTTTAGCTGGTTTTTAGTCTAGTTATATAGAAGCAAAAAAAGGTATATATGCACAAACTTCAATTTGAAAAAAAAATCTATCCCATATTACTTAAACCTCAGATTTGACCCAAAAACACCAATTTTCATTTTTTACACATGATTAAATCTCAAAAAAGATGTTCTAATTTCTACTTTAGTCTATTTTAGAGGGACTTTTCATTTTTCAAGAGCACCCTACCTGTTCTTCAAAAGATTTATCAAATCAGTTTCAGTTTTCTTAACGGCAATAAAATTTGGCCCTAGAAAGTCTTCGTATTTAAACTCGTATTTTCTAAACTCAACCGTTTTCGGGAAAATTTTTCCTAGTAAGTAGCCTTTACTCTCGAAATAGTTGTAAAAATCAATCAGCAATTTTTTAGTGGTAATATTGATATATCCATATTCGAACTGAATCATCCTTATTTTTCCATTCGAAATATGTTCATCGAAACCTACCAAGGCATCAAATTCAGCGCCTTCCACATCAATTTTTAAAAGGTCAACTTCATTAATGTTTTGGTTTCTCATAAAGTCGTCTCCTTTAATCAATTCAATTGTCTGCTTTTGAGTCGATTCGTAAGATAGACCCTGTATGTCAACCAATGAAGAATGAGTATTGGAATTAAAAATATTAATTTCTTTGCTGGTATTGGTTTTGTAAAGTCCTTTTTGAACAGGCACCATATTGGTATGAGCTCTTACATTTTGTGATAAAAGCTTGAAAGTATCTTTCACAGGCTCAAGTGAATATATTAAGGTATTGGGCATCAACTCTTTACAAACTAATGAGTATTTGCCTATATTGGCTCCCCCATCGATAATCACTGCGGGGTTTAGTTTTGATATCTTTTTTAGGATAGTATACTCTCCATTAGAATGCAGATCATGGTTCCTGTTTTCATATAATCTGTTTAAAGCCCTACCGAAGCCTGCAAGCGCCTTAAATAATCTATTATGCGTATTCTTCTTAAAAATTCTCTTTACTGATGACATAATTCATTAATACCATTTAACTAACATCTTGACAAATAGCTCAAGACACTTTTATAATCTCCGCATTAAAGCTGTTGAAAGCTATTGATTTTCAAATAATAAACATCCTCTAGTCTCAAAATCAGAAGCTAATGCACTGATCGGAGGAAACAAAAGTACTAGGAAGAATGCTAAAATTGCATCAAAATCCAAATAAAAAGCTAAGCTGAAAAAATTCAACTTAGCTTTCTTAGTGAGATTTCCTATCTAATTTTTTTAAGCACCACTGCAGTTCCAATCTTGACCGTATTGATTTCCTGTCGTCTCTAGCTCATCTTCAAATTCTTGCACTTCGTCAGGTGAACCGCAATAATCCTCTTCAACGCCAGTATTGGCTTCGGTACAAACCACACAAACTTCCACTAGCCCACAGGCGGAAATCATCAAAATCAAAATAAGGGTTGCCAGCTTTTTCATAATTACTCTATTCTGTAGTTTCTTCTTCTACTTCATCTATAGTCAAACGATTTTCTCTATTGGCTATTTCCCAAGCAGTATAAAAAACTAAATCGGTTCTCTTTTTCAATACATCAAATTCAATCTTATCTACTGTGTCCGTATGCTGATGATAATCAGGATGAGTACCATTAAAGTAGAAAATAATTGGAACACCATTTTTTGCAAAATTCCAGTGATCTGATCGATAGTAAATTCTATCAGGATGGTCTTCTGCATTGTAAGTATAATCCAGTTCCAATTTTGTATAATTTTCGTTCATTGCTTCACTAATTTCATGTAGCTCTGTAGAAATTCTGTTCGATCCAATCAAATACACAAACTCCCGATTATCCATATGCGCAGAATCTACTCTGCCAATCATATCAATATTAAGGTTTGTAACCGTATTTTCTAAAGGGAATACAGGGTTTTCAGCATAATGGGCCGAGCCTAATAAACCTTTCTCTTCACCTGTAACGGGCATGAACAAAACACTTCTTTTTGGGCCATGACCTGCTTTTTTGGCTTTTACAAAAGCTTCAGCTATTTCTAATACTGCAGTAGTTCCAGAGGCATCATCGTCTGCACCATTATAGACTTTTCCATCTTGAACCCCAACGTGGTCGTAATGTGCAGTTAAAATAATTAACTCTTCCGGCTTTTCAGTTCCTTCCAAATAACCTAATACATTTTCCGTCTCCATGATTTCAGTATTGATTTCTGCAAAAAGCTTAGCAGATGCTCTATCACCAATTTTTAATTCAGAAAGTGGTTTACCGAAAAACTCTTCTGCTAATTCATTATAAACGACAACACTAGCTAATCCTTCCTTAGAAGGTTTCTCTCTGGATAAAGAACCGTGTGTAGCATAATATCTTCCATACCTTAACACCATATTCATTCTGCTACTATCTTCAGCAAAAACCAATGCCCCTTTTGCTCCTAATTCTTCAATTGTCTTTAAGGTTGGAGTAAATTGTCCTTCTGCTTGAAAAGCCAGAAATTTTCCTTCTGCTTCAACACCCTCTAAATCCTCTTCAGTAGCCTTATTAACGAATACTATTTCAATTTCTTGGTTTTCGACTGGCGTATTTGCCCAATAAACCATTTGATCAAGGTTTTTAATGGTTTTATCATTCACCACCATCTCCGCTTCACCTCTATAGGTTTGGTATAAATTGAATTTTTGAAAATAAGAACCATCGACAGGGGCTTTTAGGCCTAATGATTCAAAATGATTTTTTATATATTCAGCAGCTATCTTTTGCCCTTTTTTCCCTGTTTCTCTGCCTTCAAGCGAATCTGAGGCCAATAGGGTTAAGTGTCTTGTTAAATCTTCATCTGTAATGGTTTTAGCATATTTTTTTGCTTGCTTTTCCATTACTTGGGCTGACAGTAAAGTAACTGCCAATAAACTCATGGTTAGAGTTGAAAAAAAAGTCTTCATAATTAAGGGTTTAAGGTAAATTTATTTAAAATTTTTACTGTTATGTGAACAAAATTCCTAAATAATATATTGTACTTTTGTGGCACGAAACAGTCCGTAATATCTAAAATATTTATTAAAGATACTTTCAAATATTATGAAATTAAACCCTCTGTACCAAGAAAGATTTGATGTAAGGCATAATGCACCGGATAATCAGCAAATATCGGAGATGCTGAAAACGGTAAAAGCCGATTCTTTAGAACATCTCATTGATGAAACCATTCCTAAAGCGATCCAATTGAAGAAGGATTTGAACCTCCCTGAGGCGCAAACCGAATTTGAATTCTTAGAATCTTTTAGAGATGTAGCTGATAAAAATCAGATTTTCAGATCTTACATAGGATTAGGTTATTATAATACTCATACACCCGGTGTGATTCAAAGAAACATCTTGGAGAATCCAGGTTGGTACACTGCTTACACTCCTTATCAAGCAGAAATCGCGCAAGGAAGATTAGAGGCATTGGTTAACTTCCAAACAATGGTCATCGATCTAACCGGTATGGAAATCGCAAATGCTTCGTTGTTAGATGAAGGTACAGCAGCAGCAGAAGCGATGAGTATGTTTTTCGGATTAAGGAAAGGTAAAAAGAAAGACGCAAAAGTTTTCTTTGTAGACGAAAATACGTTCCCTCAAACTATCGACTTGCTTAAAACAAGGGCCAATCCGCTTGGTATAGAATTACGATTTGCTGATCTCACGCAGTTAGATGTGAATGACCCAGAAATATTCGGTTTCTACGCTCAGCAGATCAATGTCAAGGGAGAAGTATTAGATCTTAAACCTTATATTGAAGCGGCTTTAGAAAATAATGTATTTTCAACAATAGCGGCAGACTTATTATCCTTAGCATTATTAACACCTCCTGGTGAAATGGGTGCTGACTGCGTGGTAGGAACTTCTCAAAGATTTGGCATTCCATTAGGCTATGGGGGCCCTCATGCAGCATATTTTGCAACCAGAGACAAATATAAAAGACAAATACCAGGGAGAATTATTGGTGTTTCCATAGATAAACACGGCAATAAGGCCTACCGTATGGCACTGCAAACTAGAGAGCAGCATATCAAGAAGGAAAAAGCTACTTCAAATATTTGCACAGCGCAAGTACTATTAGCTATCATGTCTGGAATGTATGCGGTTTATCATGGCCCTATGGGATTGAAGAAAATTGCTATACGAACTCATTCACTAGCAAAATTATTAGCTAATGGATTAACAACCCTTGGTTATGAGATTGATAATAAGAATTTCTTTGATACAATCACAATCCAACTAGAATCAGAAAAACTAAGAGAAAAACTCCATTCGTTATTGTACGAGCGGAAAATCAATTTAAATCTTAGCGGAACTCATACAGTTTCAATCGCTTTGAATGAGACAACTAGAATTCATGACGTAAAAGAATTGTTGGAAATATTCGCACTTGTGGTTGATGAAGATGCCAATAAATATAATGTTGATGATAAAGTTGATCAATTAGATTTAGATTGGCCTAAGCAATTGATTCGTGAAAGCAATTTCATGGAGCATCCTGTATTCAATCAATTCCATGCCGAGCATGAAATGCTTCGCTACATCAAAAGATTAGAAAATAAAGATCTTTCGCTCGTTCATTCCATGATTTCATTAGGATCATGCACAATGAAATTAAATGCCACAGCAGAAATGATTCCTGTTTCTTGGCCAAAGTTAGCTCATATCCACCCTTATGCACCAAAGGAACAGGCTTTGGGTTATAGAGAAATGTTTATTAAGCTAGAAAACATGCTAACTGAAATTACAGGTTTTGCGGCAACATCTTTACAACCCAACTCAGGAGCTCAAGGTGAATATGCAGGTTTAATGGTAATAAGAGCTTTTCATCAAAGCAGAGGGGAAGATCACAGGAACGTGACTATCGTTCCTTCCTCAGCTCATGGAACAAACCCTGCTAGTGCAGTAATGGCAGGAATGAAAGTCGTAATCACGAAATGCGATGACAAAGGAAATATTGATTTAGATGATCTAAAAGCTAAGGCAGAAGAATACAAAAATAATTTAGCTGCCCTAATGGTAACCTATCCTTCTACACATGGTGTATTTGAAGAAAGTATTCAGGAAATCTGTCAGGTAATTCATGACAATGGTGGGCAGGTTTACATGGATGGTGCCAATATGAATGCTCAAGTAGGTTTAACTTCTCCAGCAAACATCGGTGCTGATGTTTGCCATTTAAATCTTCACAAAACATTCTGTATTCCTCACGGTGGAGGTGGACCAGGTATGGGGCCAATCTGCGTTGCTGAACATTTGCAGGATTTCTTACCAGGTAACCCATTAATTCCAACCGGAGGCAATCAGGCTATTTCAGCAATCTCTGCAGCCCCTTGGGGAAGTGCAAGTATATTAGCTATTAGTTACGCTTATATTTGCATGATGGGTGCTAAAGGACTCAAAGCAGCAACTCAAATTGCCATTTTAAATGCAAATTACATTAAAGAAAGGCTAGCTGATCATTATCCAGTCCTTTACACTAACCAAAAAGGTAGGGCTGCTCATGAAATGATAATTGATTGCAGAGGCTTTAAAGATTTTGGCATTGAAGCGGAAGATATTTCTAAACGATTAATGGACTATGGTTATCACTCTCCAACTTTATCATTCCCTGTTCCTGGAACTATGATGATAGAGCCTACAGAAAGTGAAAGCAAAATGGAACTAGATAAATTTTGCACAGCCATGATTTCTATTAGAAAGGAAATTCAGGAAGTTGCCGATGGAAAAGCCGATAAAAATGAAAATGTCCTAAAGAATGCACCACATACTATGTCTGTAGCATTAGCAGAAAAGTGGGAGCTTCCATATACCAGAGAAAAAGCTGTATTCCCGTTAGAATCTATTCGCCACAATAAATTCTGGCCTAGCGTCAGTAGAATTGATAGTGCATATGGAGATAGAAACTTAATGTGTAGCTGTATTCCGGTTTCAGAATATGAGGAAAAACCAGAAGAAGCATTAGCTTAAGCTCCGGTATTAAAATTTCAAATAAAAACCCTCTCAGATTGAATGCTGAGAGGGTTTTTTGATTAAAAACTCTTTAGTAGTAAGGTTTATTCTACGATAATAGACTTCGTTTTATTGTATTGAGAACTACCTGCCTCCACAATGAAAAACTTTGGATTATAATAAGACAAATCGTATTCCTTTGTATATAAACCAGATTTAGAAATGGTTTCCTGTTTTATCAAATTGCCAATCAAATCATAAATCTTGATTTTCACGGCTTTATCATCTTCTTTATAAAAACTGATTGTGAATTTCCCAGTTTCTGTCTTCTTTAATTTAAAATCAAACTCAGGATTAACCAATAATTTTTTTGGATAACTAACTCTCCCATCTTTTTCAATACTTTCAACTTCTACGCTATCCCTCGATTTGTTTTGAGCAAGGGAAGCAGAGAGCGAAAGACATAAAAATGTAAGTAATAGTAAAACTCTTATCATATTATTTTGGGCAGTAATTAATCATCCTCAAATTTTTCTAACACAAAATCTTTGCCATTAAAAGATGCAAAAGTATTATAATTCACCCATTCCCCTAAATTTATGTAACGAGAATTTTCTGCTACTTCTAAATCGAGCGGTAAATGCCTATGCCCGAAGACAAAATAATCGTAATGAGTATGCTTTTCAATCTCTTTTGCGTAAGTCCAGAGCCACTCCCCTTCACCTAAAAACTTTTCTGTCTCAACAGTACTACTACTTATTCTGCTACTTGCTGACCAACTATTAGCAATTCTGATTCCCAAATCTGGATGAATTTGTCTAAAAAGCCATTGACATAATTTATTAGCAAATACTTTTTTGAGAAATTTATATTGCCTATCACCTGGCCCTAATCCATCTCCATGCCCAATTAAAAACTTCTTATCATTAGCCAATAATGTTAAGGGTTCTCTAAATAAATCAATACCTAATTCTTCTTTAAAATAACCAAACATCCACATATCGTGATTTCCGGTAAAAAAATAGATCGGTAATCCACCATCTGCCAATTCAGCTAGTTTTCCTTGAAAGCGAACAAATCCTTTGGGAACAACTGTTTTATATTCATGCCAAAAATCAAATATATCTCCAACTAAAAATAAAGCTGATGCATCTTTTTGTATATGATTCATCCACCGCACTATTCTTTGTTCTCGTTTATGGCTCTCTTCTGAATTAGGGGCACCCAAATGAAAGTCTGACGCAAAGTATATTTTTTTAGAGGCCGGTATGTCCAGTTTTAGGGTTTTCATGATCGGCTACAAAGCTAAAAAAAGCATACTAAATCCTAACTATATTTTTCATTTAACAATAAAATCTTTTAAAATGAACCAAAGAACCAACACATGGCCAGAAACAAAAAAAGCTGAGCTTTAAAAACCCAGCTTTTTTTTCATGATGGAAAAAACCTTATTTACCCAAAAATGAACTTAACATCCAGTGATGCTTTTCCATATCTTGGATAAAAGTGTTTAACATATCTTCAGTACCTACATCTCCTATATCAATAGCTGCATTCATTGCATCTGTTAAAAAGGATAATAATATCTGATAGTCATTTAAAATTTCTTGAACCATTTCCTCCGCAGGTAAATCGGATGGAGACTCTTTAATATTTGAATGCTCTATGTAATCACTTAAGTTACTGAGAGGCGTATGTCCAAACACCCTAATTCTCTCTGCTATTTCATCAATACTTTCTTTGGCTATATCATACCTTTCCTCAAATTGTTCATGCAAATCAAAGAAATCCGCGCCTTTCACATTCCAATGAAAGTTTCGTAATTTTTGATAATGCATGTGATAATTTGCAAGCAATGCATTCATCACTTCTACCAATTTGTCAGTTTCTGACTTGTCGAAACCTAATTTTCTATATCTTTTATCAACTGTTGTACTCATAAAAATTATTTTTTTAACTTGTATTAAACGTGGTTAACATTTTAATATCAAACCAGTTATCAATTTTTATAATTGACTGACTCCTTCAATTGATCGATAGTTTCTTTTCCTTTAGATGAAACACTATCAATCTCCTTATTTAATGTCGATTTCAGTTCATCAATTTTTTTCATTGAATCTTTATATGATTTATCGACATTCTTTTTTAATTTCTTTCTGGTTTTATCACCTTTTTCTGGCGCATAAAGAAGACCTGCTACTGCTCCTGTTAACAATCCTAAACTAAATCCTGTCAAAATTTTTACTCCGTTATTCATAGCGATTATAATTTTATGTTTATTGATTAATTTCTATCTATATTAACCTGCAGATCAAAAAAATGTTACATATATTGACATTTTTCCTCGATAAATGTTAATATTGTTGACAAATGACAAAAATAGCAAACAATATAAAATATCTCAGGACCCAAAAGGGCTTGAGTCAAACAGCAATGGCTGAGGCTGTTGGACTGAAAAGAGGTAATATTGCTTCGTATGAAAAAGAACTTGCACAGCCAAGTATAGAAAACTTGGTCAAAATTGCAGATTTCTTTGGAATAGATATCCACCAGATCGTAAATGAAGATTTACAATTTTCTCCTAAAAAAATCCCGTCCGAAAAAAGTCCATTTAAAATTTTTGAAGAAAGGTTTCCTATACAAGGATTAAAAGACAGAGTGAATGCTCTTAAAGGGAATCATAATCCAGATGAAAAAATCAAAAAACTGAAAGATCAAAACAAGGATATCCACAAAGTGGTTGAAGGGTTTAGGGCATTTCATAAGATGAGGGTGGAATCTAGTACTGATGCTGAAGAGTTGAATAAAAAGTTGTCAGGTGACTATGAGAACTTATTAGATATTCTGTTGACTGTATTAAGAAGCAACACTGATTTAATTAAAATTCTAGACAAAAACCATGAATAATTTAACAAAAATCGCATTCCTACTACCATTATTTTTCTCTTGCAATTTGACATTTGCACAAAATTACGATCAGGATGTTCAATCTGTTGATGCTATAATGTCTGCTTTAACAGCCGTGATTTCTGGACCTGCTGAGGAAGAAAGAGATTGGGAAAGATTTAAATATCTGTTTTCTGCTGATGCGAAATTAATCCCAACTCAAAAATCAGAAACTGGCGAAGTCAGCTACAATTATTGGACTCCAGAGGAGTATGTTAAAATGTACCAAACGAACAGGGGTGGAACAGCTTTCTATGAACAGGAACTTTTCAGAATCACTGAATCTTTCGGTAATATTGCACACTGTTTTAGCACCTATGCAGTACGCACCTCAGAAGATGGCCCAATTGAGAGAAGAGGGATTAATAGTATTCAATTATTGAAAGGAGAGGACAGATGGTACATAATGTCGGTCTTTTGGAGCAATGAATCTGCTGATAAAAAACTTCCGAAAAAGTACTTAAAAAAGAACTGATTACTTATTAAACACCTGCACTTCAACAAATTTCAGGATTGCATCGGAAAGATTTGAAATCGATTCAGGACCTCCTCCAAACCTTGATACTCTTTTATTGATACCATTGCGATTATATGTAAATTTTTGTGTTGGTAGGTTTTGCACTTTAGATTGATAATTATCATTCAAAGTTGCCCAGTCAGCAGTTTCAATAATTCCAAGTAATGCTTCAAATTGCTCATCAGTAAGGGTTTGTTTATGTCTTCCATTCAATGCTGTGTTTTCTTCCCCTATAAATATCAAGGTTTTATCTCCATATAGAGACAATTCAAATGCGGGACATGAAGTTTGACAAGGTGCAGAATTTAAACTAAAGATTTCCTCTACATTTTTAGAGCTTAGACTTTTACTATTAGAACATGATACTAATGAAAAAACAATTATTGCTGCTGCTATTGATCTTGTTATCTTTAACATAGTTGGTTTAATTTATACTTGAACCTATTGTTTATACAGAAATGAACTCATTTAGTTACAATCCAAAATCTGCCTTGTTTTCAAATTCCAATAATTCTTCAGTTTTGGGGTGCTTAAATTGAATGTATCCAGCATGCAACATAAGCCTTTCATCTTTTTTACCATAAAGTGTATCTCCAACTATGGGCGCATCTAGTCCTTGAGGATGCGCTGCGTGAACCCTAAGTTGATGTGTTCTTCCCGTTATTGGAAAAAATACAACTTCACATCTATTTTCAGTCTGTTTGATTAATTTCCATTGAGTCAGTGCTTTCCTACCTGCTTCAAAATCTACCTTCTGCATGGGACGATTATCCTCATCCACCGCTAAGGGTAAACTGATTTCTCCTTCTTGCTTTGACAATGCTCCCTCCAAAACAGCAGAATATCTCTTTTGGATAGTTTTATCCATAAATTGCTTTTGCAAATACTTATGGCTTTCTAAATCTTTGCTGATTAACATGATCCCTGAAGTCATTTTATCTAAACGGTGAGCTAACAATGGACCAGAGGCTTTGGGATACTTTTTTTGCATTCTGATCAGTACGGAATCCTTGATCTCTTTGGAAGGAATACTTAGCAAGCCAGCAGGCTTTACAATCACCACAATCTGTTTGTCTTCATACAAAGTTTCGACTACTTTATCTTCCGCAGTGTACAGCAAAAGGGGATCTTGTTCTAGCTGCAGGCCTGTGAGCATATGTCCTAAAACAGGTTTGCATTTTCCACTGCAAGCAGGATAAAATCTTCCCTCTTTCCGTAATTCAGATTTAGGAGCGTTCCCCCACCAAAATTCGCCCATTGCCAAAGGTTTATAATGATTTTCAAAAGCGTATTGTAATAATTTGGGTAATGCACAATCGCCAGCACCGGATGGAGGATAGCCAAATTCTTCAAATACTTCTTCTAAACCCTTCCTATTTCCCTTGACATTTAAAAATTGATATTGATCGAAAATCTGCTTTTGAAGTTGAGTTGATTTCTTTTTCCTTTCCTTTTTTAATTGTTGAATTTGAGATTCATATGTCGCTACTTTTGATTGGATCGTTGCTATTTTTTTCTTCCACTTCTTAAGAAGCTTTTTGTAGTCATAATCTTCGTTTCTACTTTCTTTTCGTAGCTTCTCGTCCAGCTTATCAAAGGCATTTGGACTCAATTCAATCATTCCCTCTTCCCTCTTTTCCTTTCTAATTGCCTTCAACTTTTGCTTTTTTTCCTGCTCCAATTTTAATTCGACATTTGATCTCTTACTCTGTAATTTGAGCTGATCCATTAAGTGGATGAAGTTTGGATCTTCTTCGAGCAACTTAATTTTGTTATTGATGCTATCTAATTCTTGTTCCCCTTTTTTATAGAAGCCCTCAATTTCCAATCTGTTATAAATTGGTGGCACAAAGTTGATGGGAGGTGTCCCTTGATAGTCTTGCCCTGAAAAGGAACATAAATACCCTAATTCTCCCTTCTGGTTTTTGACTACTAAAACACCGTACATTTTGCCACTTATTTCATTGCGTATTTTAGCAGACTTCAAGACTTCTTGTAGCTCATTTGCGGCAAGTTCCGTAAGTGGATGGGGTTCATAAGAAAATGGGAAAGTGAATCTCTTAGGCAAAGTAAAATTAGAAATGTCAGAATTGAAGTTTATGAAGTGAGTGTCCTGCATAGGTTGGGAAATATGAAATGCCTGAGGCTGTAATTATTTAGAGAAACAAAATTAAGTAAATATAAGCTTAGCTCAATACTATAATTCGATTATCAGAATCAAATTAAGTGATATAAATCATCATATTTTATAATTAAACTCACTAACCTCTATCAAGACATAACGTTCTCATTATTAGAACTTAAACTTACAATTATGAAAAATAAAAGAATTGTTATCACAGGGGGAAGTGGCGCTATTGGAAAGGCGCTAGCAAAAGAATTATTAGCTAAAGGAGCCATGGTACTCATTACTGATCTAAAGGATACAGATTTAGAAAAAACGAAAGAGGAATTAGCTTCTGAAAAGCTTTTTATTTACAAAGCAGACGTTAGCCAAGAAAACGAGGTATTAAAATATGTACAATACGCAGTGGAAAAAATGGGAGGTATCGATATTTTCTACAATAATGCAGGAGTCGAAGGTAAAGTAGCTCCCTTGGATGAATATCCTTTAGAAGTATTTGATCAAGTACTGAACGTAAATATAAAGGGTGTTTTTTATGGATTGAGACATGTTTTTCCAGTGATGAAAAATAATAAAGAGGGTGGTAGTATTGTAATTACTTCCTCCGTTGCTGGCTTGATGGGAACCCCAAATGTTTTACCTTATGTAACCAGCAAACATGCTGTGATTGGAATGATGAAATCCGCTGCTTTGGAAGGAGCTCCTCATAAAATCCGAGTAAATACTGTAAACCCATCACCTGTTGACAACAGAATGATGCGCTCTTTGGAAGAAGGCTTTGCGCCAGGTGCAGGAGCAGAAGCCAAAAAAGGATTTGAACAAAGTATCCCATTGCAACGCTATGCAACCAATGAAGACGTAGCAAAACTAATGTTATTTTTAGGAAGTGATGAGAGTAGCTTTATCACAGGAACAGTAAATCCTGTTGATGGTGGCATGACGGCCTAATCTTGGAAAGCTATTCTTACATTACTAAGAATAGCCTCCTTATTTACCCAACCATCTTTTAAAGTCAGCACATTTTTCAGTGCTCACAATGCATTCTTTCTCACATGCAGGAACCAAATCAATTTTTATTCTACTACGGGAATAAGTGTTCATTTTCGTAATTGAATTTATGCCAATCAAAAATGTTCTATTTACGCGAAAAAATTCCATTGGATCTAGTACCGCTTCTATTTGATCCATCGTTTCATCCGTCACATATTTATGACCATCTTGATTCACTAAAAATACCATCTTATTGTCCGCATAAAAATATGCAGTATCTTCTGTTCTGATGGATTTTATTTGGCTTCCATAGGTCAGCAAAAACCTTTGCTTGTGTGCTGCTTGATTTGTTCTGAATGCAGTAATAAGTTTTTCGATATCATTGCTGCTACCATTGGCTGAAATGTTCATTAATTTATCCAAAGCGGCTCTTAAATCGCTTTGTGCAATGGGTTTCAGTAAATAATCAATACTGTTCACCTTAAATGCTTTCAGTGCATATTCATCATAAGCAGTAGTGAAAATGATTGGAGCTGTAATTTCTACTTGATCAAAAATATTAAAACTACTTCCATCGGATAAATGAATATCTAGAAAAACTAAGTCTACTTGAACTTCATTTTGAAAGAACTCAACCGCCTCTTCAATGCTTCCCATCAGTTTAATTATTTTTAAGCTAGGTTGTATTTTAGACAACATAGACTCCAGCTTCTGAGCAGCTAATTTCTCATCTTCAATTATTACAGCATTCATTTCTTCATTCTTAATTTTCTACTCCATTTTGTAATTAAAGGGGTGATCAATATTGTTGGTAACAACCAATAAACAAATGTTGGGATTTCCAACGGAATTTTAGGTCCATTCACGGCTAAAAATGCAGTTGAAGCGGCAATAAATCCGCCTGACATTCTTGAAATATGAGCTTTAAGCCAAAATTGCGAAGATTTAATTCTACCAGTATAATTTAATAAATCTACTCGCACACTTCCGAAACCAACGAAAGCGAACACTATTGGGACAATACCAAATGAATTTTGTTGATCTTTCAACAGTGTTACTCCGAGAAAAACAAAAGCAATACTCATGAAAAACATACCCCCAGAAAGCACCCAATCTAAGATTTTTGGATTCTGTGTTTTTCCTAGCAGCTTGAGGTAAATGTACCGATTACCAGTCCCAACCAAATAAATGGTAAATACACCCACCACGAATAGAAAATAGTTCGTTTTGATGCTTGCCATAGTCAATGCTATGATGGATGAAAGTATCATTCCGACCACAAACACTTTGCCTACTATTCGGTGAGTTTTACCTCCCTTCTTCATAAGCATATTGAGTAAGCCACTTATCAGACCAGTAAATCCTGCGATAATGTGAATTATTAAAAGGGTTTGATATGTATTCTCCATTCTTATAAGGATTTAGTTCTATTTAATTGCTACTGTATCTGTGGTTCTAAAAACTGCAAGGTTTCATTGCCGAAAAAGTGCTTAGCCTATTTGCCTTTCAAGGGTCTACACTTAATGTTTGAAGCTTAATCTCCGCAATGAATTGCCCATTTTCCTGATAAAATTTCGGTGCCTCACCATTTAGTAGTTTAAACCTTTGCTCGATATTATATAGCCCCGTTTTGGTTGATGTATAGTCCTCTTTTCTTTCTTGCAAATTGTTAATTACCAACAATCTTCCGTCTACTATTTCAACTTTAATTTTAAGTGGGTTTCTCTGATTGATAGTATTATGCTTGATGCAATTCTCAACCAGGTTCTGAAGAATCAATGGTGGGATAAACAAATCATTTTTTTCATCTTGAATGCTTTTTTCAAAATGTAAATGGTCATCAAAGCGAATTTTTTGTAAAAAAATATAAGAATCCACAAAATCCAGCTCCTGTCTGAGAGGCACAAAGCTTTTGTCTCTTACCTCCAAAACATAACGATAAATTTTAGAAAATTCCTGAACAAATAATTCTGCCTTTTCAGGGTTAACTGAAATCAAGGAAGACAGCGTATTTAAACTGTTGAAAAGAAAATGTGGATTGACTTGGTTCTTCAAGCTTTCATACTGTAACCGAGCTTCTACTTTTTTCAACCTTTCACTTTCTAAAAGTGCATCTTTCCAGAGCTGGAAATAGCAGATGGTTTCATAAATGATTGAAATTATGATGGTAATTCCCAAGCCTAATGCGATATTATAAAAATGATATTGTTTGCTATAAGGCACAAATCCTAAAAAATGCAACATGAGTACCAAGAAGCTAGCTATTCCGATGGTATATAGAAATGACCAGCCAACTTGAGTGAATATCCTCTTTTTGGTGTCTTTTAGCGCTGGAAATTTGATTCTTACCCAGCTCACGATATGATAATTGCCTTCCCAATAGGCAAAAGTAAAGGCTAAGGTGATAAAAAAAACAGTCAAAAAAGGGCCTTTAGGATTAGTAACTGTCAAAACAGTTGCTAACCCGAGCATCATTAAATATCGATCGTATGGCTCCTTTATTATCATTTTCAACCTTAATTAATGGCTTTATAAATTGTATTTCCTGCTTCTACACCCATTGTAAAAATGAATAAACCTAACACCAACACAATGAGAATCTTAAAAATTGTTGCTTCTAATTTGCTGAGATTATTCCATTTCTTTCTCATGATTTCTTCTAAATTTTGAAGTTTTGACAATTTGTAATTTGATTATTGTTTAAAAATCTGACTTCAGTATTACTTTATTGTATAACTTTTCCAAAGTTGATAATTGACAGATTTCCAACTATTTAAAATAATCCTTCATCTTTCACTAGGTAAAACTTTGGAAAAGTTTTGTGTCCTGTTTAAAATGTCAACCTATATTGCGGGATAGGGTATATCCCTAATTGATTGTTTTTCACTATTTGTTCTGTTTCAGGATTGTAAGTTCTTCGGAAAAGGTTTTGGGTATTAAATACATTTTGAATATCCAAGGCCCATTCATGGGTTAATTTTTTACTGTTCATCCTAAAACTTATTTTAAAATCCGTTCTGAAATAGTCCGGATTTTTTACTGAATATGCATTTTTACTATCTAATACCATTTCTTTAGCTAGTCTCGAAGCTTCCAAATCTATTGGCGTTACATATTGTCCTCCAGCATAGGTACTTTTAAGATCTATGGCCAAAACTCTGTTCTTAGAACCTAATTCAAATTCTCTTCCTAATAGACCATTCAGCACGTATTGGCTATTAAAGGCAGTATTTCGCCATTTACCGTCACTGCCCTGATATTTTGATTCAAAGATGGAAGCCGTGGCAAGGAAATAATAATTATTGCTAAAGCTTTTTTCCATTGTCAATTCGAAACCATAATTTGTGCCGATACCTGTATTAACCAAGCTATCGACATTCGGAACGCCAAAATCAGCTCCTGCATTGAGCATTGAGAAAGAGCTACTTCTCCTTTCCACTGCAACATCGTATAAGTGTTGGTAGTATACCTCTGTGCTTAACTTGAAATCTCTCGTAAATAGATGATTAAACCCAGCTACAAAATGATGTGATTTTGTAAAATCCAGATTTTCATTCGTTCTGATTTTTCCATTTCCAGCTTGTTGAGTTTCTAAGAAATAGATGGGCATTACTTGAAGCTGACTATGCAATCCATAACCAAACTTCAAGCTGTTTTGCTTATTAAGCTGATAGTTTACCCCTAGTCGTGGTTCTATTTGTTGTGAGCCATTGAAGGCGAAATACTGGTAATGTAAGCCAGCCGTAGCATCCAGTTTTTCAGTTATCCTATATTGCCATTGAAAGAAGCCCTGCGCCAAGCCTGAAACTCCTTGTTCATCTCGTAAATTTCTAAAATCATCAGTTGAAGCTCTATAAATACTGTCCTGCAAGTTGAATGAATAAACATCATAATTAAAACCAGTGACATAATTATGCTTGGCATTGACTTTCTGATGAAAATGGTATTGCGCCCGATATTTAGTCAATCCATAATTGCTCCTGTAGAATGGCTGAGGAATTCGGTTTTCAGTGCTTAAGGAATCTACTATATTACCGGTAAAGGTATAGTCCGCTGAAAGAGTGAAAATGCCATAAGTGTCATTATTGTAATATTGAGTATTGGAAAGCCCTATCACCCCCATTTTGGCTGAATTATAGATGTTTTGAGAGATATCAGAATACAAATCTGTTTCGGTGGTGTCTGTTTCTGTCCCTACTAAATCTATATTGCTTTTGCCACCAATGGCGAATAGGCTGAACTTTCCTAGCTTTTTAGTAGGCACGTCTATTTTAGCTGAAAAATCTTGATAATAAGGCACTGCATTTCCCGTGCCAGGAGATAATCCAACTTCATCCATCAACGCTAAAGTTGAGTACCTGTAGTTCAGTAAATAAGAAGCACCCCCTTCCGTGCCTATTGGACCTTCAGTACCTAGTTCAAACCCATTGAAGCCCACTTGAAAAATATGCTCCCTTTTAAAAGAATTCCCTTTCCTCATTTTCAAATCAAACACCCCTGCAGTAGCATTTCCATATTCGGATGGAAAGACACTAGTCATAAAATCACTCTTGGCCAAAAGGTTATTATTTAAAATACTTACGGGGCCACCGGTGGTGCCTAATGCTCCAAAATGGTTGGGATTAGGGATGTCAACTCCTTCTAATCTCCATAAAACACCACTGGGAGAGTTTCCCCTGATGACAATATCATTTCTTGAATCATTGGCTCCACTAACTCCTGCAAAGTTTTGAGCCATTCTAGCAGGGTCATTTCTAGCCCCAGCATATCTGTTTGTTTCTTCCATATCAAATCCTCGGGCGCTGACCAATGCCAGATCGTTAGAAGCATTTTGTGGGTTCTGGTTGGCTTTAACAGTCACTTCCGATAATTCTTCAATATTCTCTTGTAATTCAATATTCAAGACTAATTCTTTGCCTGTATTAACTTGTAATTGATTAATTGCAATGGTTTCATATCCAATATAGGAAACCTCCAAGCTGACTCTACCAATTTCCACATCTTCTAATAAAAATTGTCCGTTTACATCAGCTGTCGCTCCTTTCAATGGGTCGCTGTTCACAATCTTGACGCTGGCCCCCGGTAAAGGTGATTGGGTCACTTTGTCTACGATTATACCTCTAACATTTTGCGTATACGTGACTTCCCTTTCTTTTTCTTGGGAAATTCCGATGGATACTGCCATCGATAGTAGAATTGTTATTACAAACTTTCTCATGGCTTGCATAATTTCTGTTGATTTATGAAGGCAAATAAAGGGTCAATCCGGTTTTCAAAATAATAAAACCTACCCAACGCGAAAAAATTAAGGATGAACTAGTAAAAATAGCAATTGAATTTTCATGTCATTACCCAGTCAATCAGGTAAATTAAAAGATTTCCCAATTGAGTTGACTAATCACCTAAAAAGTTTAGTATATATGTTTATTTTTGAAGCTTAATAAAATACCTAATGATTTTAGCCGCAAGCGTAGATATCCCGATCTTAAGTGACATTGTCATCATTTTAGGACTTTCAATTTTTGTAATTCTGCTTTTTAGAAAATTGAAGGTCCCACCTATTATCGGTTTCTTGATAACCGGTATAATTGCTGGCCCGTACGGTTTTCAGTTAATAGAGGCAACTGAAGGGGTAAAAGTCTTTGCCGAAATTGGAGTAATCCTTTTACTTTTCATCATTGGTATTGAATTCTCTATAAAGAGTTTAATTTCCATTAAAAGGGCTGTTTTCATCGGGGGTACGGTGCAAGTAGTCGGGACTATTTTACTAGTTATGCTGATTGCATTAAATACTAATTTTGATTTAAGTGCAGCTATTTTCCTAGGCTTTTTGTTTTCCTTAAGTAGTACTGCCATTGTATTGAAAATCATACAGGACAAAGGAGAAACCACTACGCCTCACGGAAAAACTATCCTAGCCATTCTGATCTTTCAAGACATCATAGTTGTACCCATGATGCTATTTACACCGCTATTGGCAGGAGAATCTCAAAATATATGGATGGAAATACTGATGATGGTACTAAAAGCTGCTCTACTAATTGCCTTTGTTCTCGTTAGTGCACGTTACATTGTCCCGTGGTTATTCTACCAAATTGCAAAAACGAGAAGTAAAGAGCTTTTCATTCTGGTGATTGTCTTAATATGTTTTTCAATAGCTTGGTTAAGTGCAGCACTAGGTCTTTCACTTGCTTTGGGTGCATTCTTGGCGGGATTGATTGTTTCTGAATCTGAATATAGCCACCAAGCAGCAAGCAATATTTTACCATTCCATGAGTTGTTTACTTCATTTTTCTTTGTCTCAATTGGGATGCTTTTGGATATTTTCTTCGTGGCAGACCACTTCATTATTATTGTGGGATTAATGGTAGCTACTGTTATTGGAAAATCATTAATTGCCACCTTAGCAGGAGCATTTCTAGGATACCCGGGCAGGACTTCCTATCGGATAGGTTTTTCAATATTTCAAGTAGGTGAATTTGCTTTTATTCTATCAACAGTTGGTATCACTTATGCCGTGATTTCAGACCTTACCTACCAATACTTTCTATCTGTATCATTGTTTACGATGGGCATTACTCCATTTATGATGAGTATTTCCCCGAAGCTCGCTGATAAATTGGCTTCTAGTAAGCTCGCTTCGAAAATAGGGAATAAAACACAGAGAATGTTTTTTTCCTTTCCTGACACTCCCGAGGAAATCAATGAAATACCAGAAGAACAACTGGATAAGCATATTGTGATTATAGGCTTTGGACTTAATGGACAAAATGTAGCTAAGGCCGCTAAAAGTGCGGGCATTCCATATGTTATATGTGAAATGAATCCCGATACCATCAAAAAATATAAAGCGCTGGGTGAACCTATCCATTATGGTGATGCAATTCAACCAGAGGTACTAAAAGGTTTGGGAGTATACAAAGCCAAAGTAGTGGTAATCGCTATTTCCGACCCGCTAGCTACTAAGCGGATTGTCACCCAAATACGGTCCATTAGTAATACTATCCATATTATTGTGAGAACCAGATTTATAACTGAAACAGAAGAAAATCTGCGATTAGGAGCAGATGAAGTCATTCCGGAAGAATTCGAAACTTCTGTGGAGATTTTTACAAGAGTATTAAATCAATACTTTATTCCGCAGAAGAAAATCAAAGAATTTGTGAGAAATGTACGGGCAGACAATTATGAAATGCTTAGAGGAGTTCTAAAAAGGTCACCGATGCAAAAATTAACTGAAGAATTTCCTAATTTAACAACAGCTTGCTATGAAATTGAAAAAGATCATAGTGAAATTACAGACAAACCGATTGCGGAAACTAACATTCGTCATAAATTTGGTGTTACAGTGATAGGTTTGAAAAGAGATGGGAACTTAACCACCCAAATTGGACCTGAAACTACTCCAAGAAAAGGAGATACAATTTTTGTATTTGGTAAACCCGAAGATTTGGAACAATTTTACGAAAAAATCAGCATTTGATAAGAATTAGTGAAAATCAACAATTTAATTAAGAATACTCAGTGGAGAATACAGTTTTAACATCACTCGCCAAAAAATACGGCACACCATTATATGTTTATGATGCAGATAAAATAGCGTCTCAAATTAAAAGATTAAACGATGCCTTTGCTGGTATTAATTTGAAATTGAAATATGCCACTAAGGCTTTGAGCAACGTTTCTGTTTTGAAGTGGATGAAAAAACATGGAACAGGACTTGATGTTGTTTCCATTCAAGAAGCTTATCTGGGTTTGAAAGCAGGGTTTGAGCCTAAGGATATACTTTATACGCCAAACTGTGTTTCCATTGATGAAATAGTAGAAGCAGTTGATCTCGGTTTGATGATCAACATCGATAATATCGCGATATTAGAGCAATTTGGTCATCGTTACCACAACAGTGTGCCTGTTTGTATCAGATTAAACCCACACATCATGGCTGGTGGAAATTCAAAAATCTCTACTGGACATATTGATTCTAAGTTCGGCATCTCTATTCTACAAATGCGCCATTTGCTAAGAGTAATTGAGAATTATAATATCAATGTTATAGGTTTACATATTCATACTGGATCCGATATTCTTGATTCAGAGGTGTTTTTAAGAGGTACTGACTTAATTTTTGAGGCTGCAGAAGACTTCCCTAATATTGACTTTATCGATTTTGGAAGTGGTTTTAAAGTAGCATATAAAGATGGGGATATCACCACTGATATAGAAGAACTAGGAAAAGAAGTAAGTAAGAGATTTAAAGAGTTTTGCAAAAAAAGAGGAAAGGATTTAGAACTATGGTTTGAACCTGGGAAATTCTTAGTTTCAGAAGCAGGATACTTTCTATCAAAAGTAAATGTAATCAAAACAACTCCAGCAACAGTTTTTGTAGGCTTGGACACTGGCATGAACCATTTATTGCGACCAATGATGTACGATGCTTATCACCAAATTGAAAATATTTCTAATCCATCCGATACGCAGAGAGTGTACACGGTAGTGGGTTATATTTGTGAAACTGATACATTTGGAACCGACAGAAGGCTTTCAGAAGTAAAGCAAGGAGACATTATTGCCATCAAAAATGCAGGGGCATATGGATTTTCAATGGCTTCCAACTATAATTCACGCTATCGACCTGCCGAAGTAATGGTATATGATGGTAAGGATCAGTTGATCAGAAAAAGAGAATCTTTGGATGACTTATTAAGAAACCAAGTAATAGTTGACTTTGAATAAGCTATATATTGTAGGATTTTTTCTAACGGTTTTTGCACTTGGCTTTCCTAGTTTGGGACAAGGACAAAAAGCCATTGGTTTTAAAAAGCAAACTCACTTCATAACAGGAATTGGGGGGAGTTATGTAAATGTAATTGATGAAGGTATTTCACCCTTACTTTACAAGGGTATTGGGGGTGCAGTTATTCTCGGTCATTTTCACGAAAAAGAAAGAATCATCAATACATCCAGAGCAAAATTTGATTTCAATAATCCCTCAAGTAGCATCAGTAATGCAGAAATGTACACATTCAGGCTTGAAGGCCATTTTCAGCAATATTGGAAACCACCTAATCTTGAAAACAAAAAACTAAAAATCAGACCAGGAATTGATCTGTCTGCTAAATGGGCCTTAAGGCAACATCTAAGCTTTACGAACAATAGTCAGCATATTGAAACCAGATTTTCAGCGGCTCCTGCTGTAATGATAGCAAGACCATTCAATCTTTGGAGCAGAACTTTAGAATTAGGATTATTCACTAGCACGCCATTGATTACATATGCCACTCGTCCACTATTTGCCTCAACTCGCTTTCCAGCTTCCGTCAATAAGGAGGAAGTTGAGTTTTTTGACTATGTGAAAGGTGGTGAAATCATCAGCTTGGGTAGTTACTTTAAATGGTCGGCTCAATATTATTTATATTACCCGCTAAAAAATGGAAATGGATTAAGACTAGATTATTTTTGGAGCTACGAAAGCTACAATTCACAAAATCGGATTAGAACAGGCGAACATTCTATACTAATCAGCACTTTCTTTAAGATATGAAACAAAGTCTCTTCGCCATATTGCTCGTAATCTCAGCTAGTCTTTATTCTTGTGAAAGGCTCTTTATGGAAGAAGATCCTGAACCAGAAAATGCAAAAGTATTTGACCACTTATGGCAAACCGTTGATGAAAAATACTCCTTTTTTTCCGATAAAAATATTGACTGGGATTCAGCAAAGGATGTATTTAGACCAAAAGCAATAAATGCCAGGAACAGTATTGAACTCTTTAATATTTTGGCTGATATGCTGTTTATTTTGGAAGATGGTCATGTAAATATTTCTGCAGGAATTGATGTTTCACGCAACTGGGATTGGTATTTAGAATATCCGACCAATTTCAATTTTGATGTTATTGAAAGAAACTACCTAGTGCCTAGTAAAGATTATCAGATTTCAGGACCAATTCACAATACTATTATTGATTCGGTAGGATATATGTACTATGAAAGTTTTTCCAGCAATGTTAGTACCTCACTGATGGATTATTTAGTACTCAAATTCCTAATCAACGAAAGAGAAGGCAGTTTCCAAATCAACAGTTTAGAGGGGCCTGTAGCAGGTCTAATCATTGATATCAGAAATAATGGTGGTGGTAGTATTAGTAATGCATTTACTATTGCTAATAGATTTGCAAATGAGCGCATTAAAATTGCAGATTGGTTTTATAAAAATGGGCCTGGACATGACGATTTCACCAAGGCGGAAGAAAAATTTTTAGAATTTGATGGAGATGAAGACTATAAATTCAATAAACCCATTGTGGTATTGATCAATAGAAGTAGTTATAGTTCTGCAAATTTTTTCGCTAGTATGATGAGCTTTTTACCCAATGTAACCTTGATGGGAGATCGAACTGGCGGAGGCGGAGGACTCCCCATCAATAATGAACTTCCGAATGGCTGGAGATACAGGTTTTCTTCAACTAAAACAATTGATGCAAATGGAAACAACATTGAATTTGGTGTTCAGCCAGACATTGCCATTGCGTTGGATTCCACTGATTTCAATAATGGTACAGATAGGTTAATTGAAGAAGCCATCGATTATATCAAAAATCAGTAAAATGTACTTTTCCAATATTCGCCCTGACTACTGAATTTGACTTTACTACTTAAATCAAACTAAACTTCCACACATTCGAATTTAAATTTAGTTAACTTAAAGTAAACATTTAATTCATACAGTAAAAAATGAGGTAATATTAACTTAAGTATTTCTGATCAGTTAGTTTTTGTTTAATGTAAATTAGAAATGTTATAACAATATTAATTTATATTAAACCTTACATTAAGAGCCTAAAATTCATCTAATTTTTAACAAAAATAAGATTCAAATTATCTTTTGTTTTTTTATCCACAAATTAGACAAGTTATCCACATTTATCCACATTAAATCTATAACTGCCTGGCTTTATGGTTATTACAATAAAATTAATAATCTGGAAATTGTGGACAAGCACCAGAAAGTCAACAACTTACCGAAATAAACAGGGTTCAACAACTATCCTATTAATAGATGTAATATTTTATTTTCGCAAACTATTCTATCTGTTGTCTAATCAACTTTTTACGGTAGGCATTGAAAATTCTAGATTTAGAAACGAATCCTTCATACTGGCCATCTTCCAGTACAGGTAAGTTCCAAGCACCTGTTTTTTCAAACTTCATCATTACAGAACGCATACTTTCCTTTCCGGTAACAAAGGTAGGTGGGCTGTGCATTAGGGTATTAACAATAATATTTTTTCGAGATTCCTCATCAAACATAATCTCACGAATATCATCCAAAGTAACAATCCCCATTAATTCCCGATCCTTATTAACCACAGGAAAAATATTTCTTTTAGAGAACCTTACTAAATCTACCAATTCTCCCAGGGTGGCATCTGGGTCTATAGTTAAGAGATCTGTTTCAATGACTTTTTTCAAATCTATCAAACTTAAAACCTGTCTATCCTTATCATGATAAATCAAATCTCCCTTTTCTACTAATGGTTTGGTGTACATCGAATATTTTTCAAAATACGAGATTGTACTGTATGAGATTGCGGAAACAATCATTAACGGAACAAATAAGGTATAACCACTAGTAATTTCTGCAATCAGGAAAATAGCTGTTAGTGGGGCATGCAAAACTCCACTCATTACTCCACTCATTCCAACTAGAGTAAAATTGCTCAAACTGATTGGGTCTGTAATTCCTAGTTTATTAATCAAATAAGCAAATAAAAATCCAGTTACCCCCCCTAAGAACAAAGAAGGGGCAAATATCCCTCCACTTCCACCTGAACCAATGGTCAGAGCTGTGGCTACAGGCTTTACTAATATAATTCCTGCCGCAAATAAAACCAATAGAAAGAATGATTCCACCTCATCAAAAAATAAGCTATTGTTCAGAATGCTTTGAGCATTACCATCCAATAGCTTAGTTATAGTATCATACCCCTCACCATATAAGGGTGGAAGTATAAAAATCAAAAAACCTAAAGCAACACCACCCAAAATCGCCCTATTTAAATCACCTTTTACATTCTTAATCAAGCCTTCCACTTTACCAACAACTTTTGTAAAATAGAGGGCTACCATCCCCGTAAAAATCCCTAAAAAAATATAAAAGGGGGTGTCAGCCGCAATAAATTCATCAGTCAGATTGAATGAGAATAAAACATCATCACCTAATAAAGTTAAAGAAACCAAGGCTCCACAAACGGAAGCAATTAAAAGCGGGATGAATGAACTAATTGTCACCTCTGCCAAAATTACTTCAATGCTAAAGATGACACCGGCAATAGGCGAATTAAATATAGCTGATATTGCACCCGCGGAGCCACAGCCAATCAAAAGTGTTCGCTGCTTATAATTCAAATGAACTAATCTACCAATATTAGACCCAATAGCAGATCCTGTCACTACAATAGGTGCCTCTAAGCCCACAGATCCCCCAAATCCTACAGTCAAAGTACTTGTCAGCATTCTTGAAAATGTTTTGGTCCGCTTTACAATACTTGACTTCTTGGAAATCGAATAAAGAATATCAGTTATTCCATGCCCTAGCTTTTCTTTAAGAATATACTTTGATAAAAGGAGCGTCAAAACAATCCCCACAAGCGGGTAACTTAAGTACAAATAATTTCCAAATTCCTGTTGAAAATCCCGGGTCAAGAAATTTTGAAGAATATGCACACTTTCCTTAAGTGTTACAGCTGCTAATCCAGCTATAATCCCAATCACACCACTTGTAATGATTACAAAGTTGGTGGTGCTGACATGCTTTACGCGCCAAATGAGAAACTTAAGCAAAAGGCCTTTAAAATTCATGCGTGCAAAGGTAAATAAATATCAAGCTATACAAGATTGAAATATATGTTATTTCCTACATTTTGGGCATATTTTAAAATACTTAACGATTTTGACTACTTAATGAAATCAATTCCCAGTAGTTCATTGAAATTTAAGTATCCTATATTTGTAGTTAGGCCACTCATCCTAAAAATTCGGCATTTGGTCGATATTTTTTTTACAAATCCCAACCTTTTGGCACGCATCTTGGTCTTTAGTACATAGTTTTACAAAAACTTTTAGACATGGATAGGTATAGAATAAATTTTGTTTGTAATAAATTACCTGACCAAAAAACCGGTTTGAGAGGTTTTAAAGTGGGTGAGAATTATGAAGGGAGAGCGTACAACGGCTTATTTGAATTAAATGCTAAATGGGGCTCAGGAACAGAAAGTAAATTAATCTCAAAATCTCTGTTTGAGGAATATTTCGAATTGAGAGAAGAGAAACATTATGTTCAAAATTCTGCTTGAATCAACAAATAAAGCCAGCCCTGAAGCTGGTTTTTTTATGCCCAATAATTTTTTACTAAAAACAGATTTAAAACCACAAAAAAGACCACCTGCCAAAATAATAAGACGATAGACATTTTATTCCTTAGTGGAATCTTAATGAGGAAATAAAAACTGAAAATTAAGAACGAAACTATCGCCCATCCTACGTAATTCTGTAACGGCACCTCATTATTTTCCCAATTCCAAAAATTCAATTCCATAGCTACAGGTTCAATTAGAACGTCAATTATGACTGTTGTAATAGTGGCTAATAATATTTTTAAGAATACATTAGTTTTAAGGGGAAATATTAATGATGCTACGCAAAAAGTTATGAGAAACCAATTGATACCGATTATCACGGGCACACCACCTAATTGTGGCCCCAAGGTTTTAGGGTAATAGTAATCACCGAATATCAATCCAAAGTTAACTCCTAGGTATTCTGCTAAGAAGCCAACCACATAACAAAATACAAAAGCCCAAATTAAAGAAAACTTGTAGTGATTCTGATACATGATAAGTACTACAAAAGACAAGGATAAGTTAAAGGCCGTTTTCTCAACAAACCACTCTCTGTTAGCAGACAGAATTCCGATTACCCCAAAAAAATAGAAGGCAGAAATTATAATAATCCCAACTATCGGTTTGGATTTCAAATTTGCTACCACACTTAAAACTGCTTTTTTCATCAAACTGAAGGACTTAAATCATCAATTATCTTAGCTGACAGCAAACATAATGGAATTCCTCCACCCGGATGTACACTTCCACCAGAAAAATATAGTCCTTTTATTTTGGGATGAAAATTAGGATGTCGCAAAAAGGCAGAATATCGATTATTAGAACTGCTTCCATATAAGGCTCCTTGATAAGAAGAGGTTTTACTTTCTATTGTTCGCGGCTCAAGAATACTTTCCGTTTTAATGTACTGAGCTATATCAATGCCTAGCATTCTTTTGAGTTTTTTCAAGACTGACTTCTTGATCTCAGGGATCAATTGATCCCAATCTTGTCCACTGTTGGAAGGTACGTTCACCATGACAAACCAATTCTCCATTCCGTCTGGGGCATCAGAAGGAGTATGTTTGGAAGTTATGTTGACATAAATAGTAGGGTCGGGAGCTATCGTCTTCGTCTTGAAAATATTGTGGAATTCCTGATGATAATCATCACTAAAGAAAATATTGTGCAGACCAAGCTCTCCAAATTCCTTTTCAATACCCCAATAAAAAATTAAAGCAGAACTACTTCTTTCCTGATTCAGGATATTTTCAGGTTGTTTTTGATCACTTAGCAGCTTTTTGTAGGTAGGGTAAATGTCCATATTACTCACCACCAAGTCTGCAGAACTTATCTTTCCATTGACTACAATTCCTTTGGCTACTTTATTTTCAACAAGAATTTTCTCAACACCCGCATTAAAATGGATTTTTACGCCTAAGCTTTCCGCCACCTGAGCAAGTGTATGCGTTATCTGATACATTCCATTTTCAGGATAAAAAGTACCTCTATTTAATTCCAAATTAGCAATAGAAGTCAAGATACCAGGCGCCTGATAAGGACTTGAGCCATTATAGGTTGCAAATCTATTGAATAACTGAACCAATTTCGGATGCTTTAATTTGGATTCATTCACTTGATTCATACTCTCAAACAAGCCAAACTTATATATGCTTAGTAATGCCGGCAGGATCTCTTTCGAGAGAAATGTTGAGCGCTTATGTAAAGATTTTTCTAAGAATATCTTGGCTGATTTTTCATATTTAAACTCAGCATTTTTGATATAATCTGTTACTACTTTTACGGGTACCCCTAAGACTTGCTCAACTTCTAATGCAAATTTCTTAGGACTTGTATAGGCAGTAAGTCGCTTCCCGTCTTCCCAAAAATACCTGCAAGATTCATCTAGTTTTTTGTAGGGAAACTTAATAGTGCTTTCCTCGCTTTGTAACGCAACCAAATCATCAACTAACTCTGGTAAGGTAAACAAAGAAGGACCAGCATCAAATCGAAACCCCTCTTGTTCAAAGACTGATAGCTTTCCGCCAAGATAGTTGTTCTGCTCAAAGACTTCTACCTCATACCCCTTTTTTGCTAACCGAATTGAGGTGGCTAACCCACCTATTCCAGCACCAACAATAACTGCTTTCATACTTGAATCAAATTTATTATTACAAGTAAATGTCTTTGTAGAACAAAAGTTTTAAAAACACACTTAAAACATGTAGACTTAATTTAAAGATTTTCAATTTTACCAATCATTAGCTTAGTAATTCGCTCGACATCTTTTTTGTACAGCTTAGTATAGCGATGATCCTCTCCCAAATACTGTTCGGCTAAAGTATACGATTCCTGAAAATACATTTGAGCCATAGCGTAATTTTTCTGCTCCTCATAAAACTGCCCGAATTTATTGTATAAATAAGAAGTCTTCTGATGACTCTTATCAAATTTAGCCTCAATAATACCTTCCGCTTTTTTGAGCAACCCAAATGCCTTATCCATCTGCTTCAAACCTATATAACAATTTGATAAGGAAATATAATCATCCGCGATATAGGGATGATCCAAGCCGAAATTTGCAGTATCTGCTGCTAGTACTTCCTGGTATTCAAATAACGCCTTTTGAAAGTTCCTTTGATTATAATATATATTCGCTAAACTATATCGTGTGGATATTATAAAATTATTACTCGGTTCTAACTGAGTACTAAAGATTTCTATTGCTCTGTTCAGGTAAGAAGAGGCGCTGTCATAATTCTTCTTCTTGTAATGTACCCCTCCTAAATTACTATAGGTAATTGCTATGTCAAGATTTGCTTTCGAAGCTATTTTTCTTTTGAGACTTAGGGAATGTTCAAAGGAAGCAATTGCTGAATCATACAGAGACATATCTTTAAATAAATTTCCCTGATTATTGTAGTAAACAGCAAGTGCAGTTTGGTGCTCAGGTGTATGGTGCGCCTCTAAAATACGGATTGCATTTTTTTGATAAAAGGCCGCTGTATCTAATTTCGATAAATCTTTATAGACAGATGCATAATGATTGAATATATCAGCTTTATCCTTATCAAACATATCGTCATTTATCAAACTATTTGCTTGATGGATAAAATGCAGAGCAGAATCATATTTACCTTGAATTTGCTGCGACTTTGCAAGGGCTAAGATATTTTCTATTTTAAAATCTAATGGTAAATTTTCTTTTGGGTCCTGAATTTTCGACAGTAACAATCCAAAAACTGAATCTGCCTTTTGATACTCCGACAATTCACGATAATTGCCGGCAAGGGTACTCATAATATTCAATTTACTTTTTGTATTGATATCTTTGTAATCTCTTAAAACTTTTTCCGCAAGTTTCTTAGAATCGTTCCATAGGTAAACATTGGTATAAATATTTATTAACCTATCATAGAGATCAAGCTTAAATTCTTTGTCGTCAAACTTCAACTCAACACTCTTGCTACTATTATCTAAAATATCTTTTACAGTCAACCCTCCCTCTGTTTGAACGGGGTCAGCATTTCTAAAAATATCCAATAGAAATTCGCTTGTTTTAAGCGCTTTTTGTTCGTTTTCTTGTGCTATCTTAGACTGATAAGAAGAAATAATAAGCCCCGATAGCAACGATATAACTAATAAGGCAGAAAGTGTAATTTTAATCTTATTTCTGTCAGTAAACTTTTTGGCCCGATAAGACCATTTCTTAGAATAAACCTTAACCGGAAACTTATTCAGGTAATTCTTGACATCCTCTATTAAAGCAGAGACTGAAACATATCGACATTCGGAGGACTCACTTAAACAAACATTAATGATAGCTAGCAATTCCTGATCAATGGATTGTGATAGTTTGACCTTGCGATCATAAGGATTATCTTCACTAGGCTTTAACGGATTTTCAGCGGAAATAATAATATGTAATAAAATTCCTAACTGAAAGATATCAGTTGCTATCGTGATGTCTCCCAATTTAAGCTGCTCAGGAGCCGCATAAAAGGGTGTAGCTTTTTGCACCTGTTTTTGCAGTCTATTGCCAATCTTTTGGGCAATCCCAAAGTCTAATAGCTTAACATGTCCTTCTTCATTAATTAAAATATTTGATGGTTTTATATCTAAATGTAGAATCAGCCTATTATGAGCATAATTAATAGCATCACATATTTTAATAAAAAGTTGAAGTCTTTCACCTGTGTTTAAAGAAGATGATTTTAGGTATTCATTAACAGGTAAGCCATCGACATATTCCATAATGATATAATGGATGCCTTCATCAGTAACCCCGCCATCTAAAATGTGAGCAATAGCAGCATGATTAAGATTGGCTAAAAATTGCTGTTCATTTCGGAAATTCTCGAAGAAATTATCTTTGACCTCATCAGCAGAGAAGCATTTAATAGCAACTTTTTGTTCAAATTGACGGTCATTTCTTTCGGCTAAAAAAACCTGTCCCATACCACCTCGGCCTATGGGTTCGATAATCTTATATTTATCAATTTTATCACCAGCTTGATAAATATCTTCCTGTTTCTCCTCTAAGCCGTCAGCTATACCTTTCTGAAGTTTATCAAAATATTGATCTGCATTTTCTGCATCTCTTAGCATCATCAGGACGGTTTGCTCCAATCGCTGATTATCATTAGCATGATTTTTTACATAAATTTCCCGCTCTGAAGCAGGCATTTTCAATGCATTTTGGAAGATATCTTCCAATTCACTCCAAGAATATCCCATTTCAAGTTAAGCCGTTTTCTTAGCTTGGATCTGACTATATATCCAGGCTTTTATTACCTGCCAATTTCTTTTAACAGTGGATGGTGATACGTCAAGTACTGTTGCTGTTTCTTCAATAGTCATATTGGCAAAAAACCTACACTCCACTATTTTCACATGCTTGCTGTCTTTCTTTTCGAGTTCATTCAATACTTCATCCAATTTCAACAATTCATCTGAACAATCATCTGATAAGTTAATCTTTTCTTCCCACTCTTCAAAGCAAATGTGTTGTGCATCCCGTCCACGTTTAATAGCATTCTTTCTTCGAGCTGCATTTAGCAAAATATGTCTCATTGCCTTTCCGGCCACGCCATAGAAATGCGCCCGACTATTCCAGCTGGCTTCTGAATTTATTATTTTCAGGTAAGCTTCGTGCACTATCGCAGTGGTATTCAAAGTCTCTATCCCGAAATACTGAAATCGAATCCTGTGGGCAATATGACGTAGTTCGCTGTAAATAACAGGAAATATCTTATTATAGGCATTGATATCCCCTTGATTTACTTGAACCAGTAACTGTGTTATCTCTCCGTGATTTACCATAATATTCGATAAATATACTAACAAAACTGTATAAATCTACTATTTTTTAAGATAAAATAAAGATTTATTAAAAAAGCTTAAGGAAACTGACTCAATATACATTTCTTTTAAATACTTTAAAAAAATGATATTTTGAAAAAATTACTTTTTAAAATCAGGTAAAAAAAAATGCAATTAAACGAGGAAGAAAAAAGTTTATTTTACTAATTCCAACCTTTTTTACATTTCTCCTGTCACTATAAAATAAATCGAAAAATATTTTTGTGATTTAAAATCATTTGAATACTTTCGAAGCTATAAAAGAATGTTTTACCTCTAAATTTTGACGCTATAGAATAAACTTTTACCAAACTAAACAAGGTGTTTTAAGATGAATAATCAAAAAACAATGCTGGACGACAGCCAATTGGTCGGTCAGTATATCAATGGTAATGAAGTAGCGTTTGAAGAATTAGTAAACCGCCACAAGTCAAGAATTTTCACTACTATCTACATGATTGTTAAAGATCATTATGTAGCTGAGGATCTAATGCAAGAAGTTTTCATTAAGGCTATACGAACTTTGAAATCTGGTCGTTATAACGAGGAAGGTAAATTTTTGCCCTGGATTTTGAGAATTGCACATAATTTAGCAATTGATAGGTTCCGGAAAAATAAAAGATACCCTACCATCGTTATGGATGATGGAAATAGTGTATTCGAAACCCTCGAATTTGCTGAAGGCAATTTTGAGGACATTCAAATGAAGAAAGATGTGCATAAATCGCTTCGCAAATTGATAGCGGAATTACCTGAAGCACAAAAGCAAGTGCTGATCATGCGCCATTATATGGACATGAGCTTTAAGGAAATTTCGGATCAAACCGGAGTGAGCATCAATACTGCATTAGGTCGAATGCGCTATGCCCTCATTAATTTGAGGAAAAAGATGCAACAATATAATATAGCCTATGACCAAAATTTTTACTCATGACGATTTAATCCGATATGTTTATTCAGAAACAGAGCCGGACGAAAATCGGCAAATCGAACTGGCCTTAAGTGAGGACATGGAACTTTTAGAACAATACCATGAACTCCTTTGGCTGAGAAAGCAAATGGACGGGGGATTGATGAACCCTTCAGAAAAAACCATCAACAGTATTTTAGAATACTCAAAAGCTGTTAATTTGCATCCTGTAAAGGAATAGCAAATGACAAGAAAAGAACGCTACGAAGCTTTTTTAGATTATTTTTCTAAAAATCAGCCACAAGCAGAGACGGAATTACATTATGAAAATCCGTACCAGCTGCTTGTGGCTGTTATTTTATCCGCCCAATGCACAGATAAAAGAGTGAATATTGTCACGCCAGCCCTTTTTGAAGCCTTTCCCACGCCAGAGCATTTAGCCAATTCTCATTTTGATGAGGTATTACCCTACATCAAAAGCATCTCCTTCATGAATAATAAAACCAAGCATTTACTGGGCATGGCTAAAATATTAGTAGAGGATTTTGATTCTGTAGTGCCGGAATCCATAGATGATTTGCAAAAAATGCCAGGCGTAGGCAGAAAAACAGCCAACGTGATTGCTTCCGTTATCTACAATCAGCCTGCCATGGCTGTGGACACCCATGTTTTTCGTGTTTCCAAAAGACTGGGCTTGGTCAATCAAAATGCGAAAACACCTCTGGAAGTTGAAAAAACTTTAATCAAACACATTCCCTCTGAATACGTGCATGTAGCCCATCATTGGTTGATTTTGCATGGTAGATATGTTTGTGTAGCGAGAAGGCCTAAATGTGAAGAATGCAAAATCACACATATTTGTAGGTATTTTGAGAAAAATAAGCCTTTGGAAAAACAACTCTAAAGATGCCTCAAAAAGCCATTTTTGAAATACTTGGTATTAGACTCTCTACTTTCCCCTATAATTCAAAATTGCTGATTCCAAATTCAGTAATACCTCCAAAAATGAGGAGTTAGATCTACTACGTTTTTTATATAATACATTAGCAAAGCCTTAGCCTAGTTCTTTCATATAAGATAATTCCCATCCATCCGCCATAATTGATCCTGAAAACAAAATCAAAGCGACTACAGAAAAATGACATACAATTTAGGTGGGAAAGTGATCATGTGAAATTTTGGAGATCTCTTTTTATACCACTAATGAAAAAAGCTGCTAAAAAATAGACATACAATTCAATATGACAACCAAAACTTCCTTCCATAAACTAGAGGTCAAATTAATCTAAAATAGATTTTCCAATCATCAATTATTAATAGCAACTCAAGACAAATCCGACCATTTAATATAAAAATATTTCATACATAATTTTTCTATATATCATTATATATTACATACTGATATCAGACATCAGAGGATATTTGTAGTGGAAAAATCAAATTTCATAAGGACTAAATATTAAGTTTATTTTTTCGATAAACAGTTTATTTTAATCGTTTTGTTTTGATTTTCAGGTCATTAAACCTAATTTCATCGATCAACTATTTAAAACTAACCCCAAATAGCCATGAGAGAAAATCACTACATTCACCAAATCTTCAGCACCGGTCACAAATTTACCGTAAAAAATCGACTATTTATTACAAGCATTTTATTGCTTTTTCTGTCGCTTTGGACTGCCGAATCCTTAGTAGCACAAGGAGCTGAAAAGCGCCCTGCCGAACCCATTATATGTCCGGCAAAAGATCAGGATATGTTTACTAGAATCAACATACCGGAATCCAGTGGAGAATTTCAACGGATTGCACAGAATAATGCCACGGCTGAATTTGAAATTACCTTTGGACCAGGAGCACAAGCTAATCCTGATGCAATGGCAGCTTTCGAATATGCACTTGACATCTGGGCTACTCAAATTGTGTCGTCAGTGCCTATCAAAATATATGCAGAGTTTGCTAATTTAGGCACTGGTGTTTTAGCGTCAGCAGGACCTGCCTACAATGTTCTAAACTTCCCAGGTGCCCCCGAGCAAAACACACTATATCCGGCTGCATTGGCCAATGCTTTAGCAGGAGAAGTATTATTTCCAGATGAAGATTTCGATCTCATTGTAAATTTAGGAAACGGAATACCTTGGTATTTTGGATTAGATGGAAATACGCCCGCGGGTCAATATGATTTCGTTACTGTCGCTTTGCACGAAGCCGGACATGGTTTAGGATTCACAACGGTTCGTTCATTTAGTGGAGGCGTTGGGTCTTTACGGTCCAACGGAAACCCAGCGGTTTACGGACTATTCATCGAAGATGGAGATGGTAATCTACTGCTGGATTTTCCAGACCCTTCCACTGAAGTAGGAGATGCTTTTACAGGAGGAGATATTTTCATGGGTGGTAATTTTGCTGTGTCTGCTTTAAATGGACAGCGACCTGAACTTTACGCACCTGCTAATTTTCAAGGTGGTTCCAGTATTGCACATTGGGATGAGGCTGCATTCCCTGCAGGAGATCTGAATTCTTTAATGACACCTCAAGTAGGATCTGCTGAATCTAACTTTGACATAGGAGATATTACAAGAGGCCTATTTAAAGATATGGGATGGCAAATAAATGAGGCTGAGGCTTCTCCTGTTGTGTCTAATATTAATTCGATCACGGAAGAACTGAATGTCAATGATTCCCTTTTTGCTACCATCACTTTAACCAATCTGGCAGACTCTGCTTTAGATATTTCTATAAGTTCTGCTCAGTCCATTCCTTTAATTAATTCTATTAACCCTTCTTCCCTAAGTATCCAAGCATCGGGAGAAGAATCATTTGAAATTAAATTTAATGCTACCAATATACAGGCTGGTATTTATAGTGATACTATTCTTATTGATGTGATCAATTCTTCGGCATTGATCAGTATCCCTGTCGAAATAAGAGTTTTAGATGGGACAGAATCACCTATTATTGAGCTTTCCCCTACCGCTTTCACTGAAGTAATAGAACAGTTTAAAGTGAGATCTGAAGAGTTAATGATTACTAATACTGGAAATGCCGATTTAACATTTAATATTTCAGTTGATGGTGACTCTTTAGATCAATTCACATCTAATGTAAAGAAAACCAAAAATGCCATTGACAAAGATGGTTTTATTTCTGCTTCTTATCCCTATACAGAGGGGAGTAGTAAAAGTGCTCTTTTAAAAACTGAAAGCAATCAGTACACCAAAATCATCACAAGCTTGTACTCTACCGACTTTGAAGATTTCACTTTAGGGGATGTTAATGGAAAAAATGGATGGGTAAGTCAATTTGAAAATAATTGGGTAATATCTGACAGCAATCCGTTTGAAGGAAATTTACATTTTAGAGGTATTTCTGATGGTCTTGGTGCTGACAGGCCAGGATCTGTATTGGCAATATCTCCTACTGTAGTTCCAGGAGACGAAGCGTTCATGGTGTATTCTTCAAGAGTAAATATTCAAGGAGAAGGTGTTACCTGGGAAATCATTCCTCAATCACCGGCTGCTGGATCAGTAGTTACCCGTCTTCGATTTAATGGGGACGGAACCATTAGTGCTTTAGTGAATCCAGATTTTGTATCTGTGGATGCAGAAATTCCGGAAGGATATTTTGATCTAAGAATTGTTGTAGACAAAGAGGATTTTACATTCTCTGTTTACTTCGATGATGAAATGGTATTTTCCGGTCAGGGATTTGCAGGAGAAATTGAGCAAGTCGTTGTTCTCTCTGCAATGGAAACAATAGGAAGTTCAATCGACATCGATAACTTTGAAATTATTGATGGTGATGCCAACAGTCCATTTATTACGGTAACTCCTCTTGAAGGAATTGTACCATTTGGTTCTTCATTAACTGCTGAAGTAAGATTTGATGCCAGATCCTTATTACCGGGCGATTACACTGCAACAATCACAATCAACAGCAATGACACTGAAAATGCTGTTGTTGAAGTGCCAGTTAGTTTGTCCGTAGTACAGCCAGCAGTTATTTCTGTAAATCCTGATCAAATCACTGCTGCAATTGATGTTGCCGTTGATGACCCAGCAACAGCCACAGAAATCTTTACTATTTCAAACAGTGGAGAAAGCACTTTAGAGTTTAGTACTGCATTAAGTGGAACAACCTTCACTCCTGCTGCAAATACCAGCTCCATTAAGATAGCTGATTTGGATATGAGCCTCTATGGCGTAGGAAACACAGCCGGATCGGAGGAAAAATCAGCAGGTATCAAAGCTAAAGTTTTGAGTACAATTTCCTCTGGATCTAGTGAAATTAATGCACTTAACAATAATACATTTTCAGATTCTATAGCTTATGATTCAGGAATCAATTTCCCTGATGACTTTGCTGGGATTCAGCAGGGCGCTTACACTAGTGCTATTAAATTTGATGTTGAATCTTCATTCAATTTAACTGCGATTCGCAATGCCTTTAGAACTGAAGCTGTTAGTGATCCAGTCGTAATTCTAGAAGTCTATCTTGGCGGAGACACTCCTAACGCAGGTGAACTATTGACTAGCCAGACTTTTGATCAATCTAGTGAAGAAGGTGTTTTTGCACTTGAAGAACTAAATGAATCACTTTCTTTCGAAGCTGGTGAGTCTTTTTGGGTGGTTCATAAATACCCTGATGGAATCGCTTTCCCTCAGGGAGTAGACGATAATATTGCACAAAGACCAGATACCTACTTCTTTAGTGGTGATGGTGGGGCAACTTTCAACCCATCAGGATTTGTATTTTTGGTAAGAGCTTTAAGCGGATCTGGTTCTGATAATTACATCAGTTTATCTCCAGCGTCAGGCATAATAGCACCGGGAGAATCTCTGGGAGTATCAGCAACTTTTGATGCAACTACCTTGGCAAATGGCTTACACGAAACAGACATACTTATCTCGAGTAATGATCCGATAAATCCTTCTGTTGCAGTAGCAACTAGTTTACAGGTTTCTGGTCAAACTGCAACAATTGAGGTTTCGGACGAATACTTATTATTTAATGATGTCTTTATTGGTCAAAATAGAGAGAGGACTTTTTCCATTACAAATGGCGGATTGGCGGAGTTAAATGTGAGCTCTATCTCTTCCGATAATGCTGATTTCTCAGTTTCACCTGCAAGTGTAAATATTAGTCCAGGTGGAGAACAGGTTGTTACTGTAAATTTTGCACCTAGTCAACTTGGTAGTATCAATGGAATAGTTAGCATTGAAACTGCAGGAATGCAAGATCCGATTGAAGTCGTGGTGAATGGAATTGGAGCTGAGCCTCCATTCGGCCAATTCGATCCTGAAGAAGTTATTGAATCCGTGGATGCAGGTACTATCATCGAAAAAACCATTAGTCTTAGAAATGATGGTAATGCTCCACTGATATACTCTTTTCCTGATCTAGCTTTAAGTTCCCTTTTAGCAAACCCTGAAGTTGCTTTTAATAATTCAGAACTGCTAACTTTTGACAATGCGGGTCTCAATGAAGAAAAAGGAATAGAAGATACAAGGGTAGGTCATGAGGTGCTTTTCAATGTAGGTACAGACAATGATTTCGGATACAGTTGGATAGATTCAGATGAAGCAAACGGCCCTGTTTATAACTTCACTGATATTACGGCTACTGGTACTGAAATCACCACCAATGTTGGGGGAGATGGTACCGCCCAAGTCCCTTTATCTTTTTCTTTTGAATTTTATGGTGAAAGTTATTCTAGTGCTTTTGTTAATGCAAATGGTTTTATAGCATTTGAGGCACCGGCTGGCTTTAATACCTATACTAATTCACAAATACCAACCGATGACAATGTCAATAACATGATTGCCGGTTTCTGGAATGACATAGAGCCACAGGAATTCAATGGATCAGTGCATTATCAGGATTTCGGAGATAAGCTAATCGTTCAATGGACAGAAGCAACTGAATATTTTGGTACAGCTAATGAATCAGTCACTTTCCAAATAGTGCTCCATGAAGACGGGAATATAGATATATATTACGAAGATGTAGAAAGTGCTTCATTTCTAAATACAACCACTGTAGGAATTGAAAACGCAGATGGTTCAGATGGAGCTCAGGTTGCATTTAATACCTCTTATATAAAAGATGAATTAGCAGTCAGGTTTATAAAGCCTACGATGTCCCTCACTCCATTCATTACAGCTGTTGACGACTTAAGTGGGGTTGTACCAGCAGGTGGTTCTAAAGATATCACAGTCACTTTGGATGCCACTGATTTGAATGACGGACGATATTTCGATCAACTAATTGCATCAACCAATGCGCCTTCAGATTCGGGAACTATCGCTTTATTTGACTTGACAGTTGTAGGTTTCCCGGAAATCAGTTTTGATTCAGACTCTTTGAATTTTGAACCTATATTCGTTGGTTTAAGCTCAGAGGCATCACTTCTAATAAGTAATGAAGGTTCAAAAGAATTGCTAATATCATCCATTTCAAATAACAATAGTGATTTCCAACTGGATGAATCTGGACCAATTAGCTTGCAACCAAATCAGTCAAGAATTGTAAACGTTACTTTTGCTCCTTCAAGTGTTGGAAGTATTACTGATGAGATTATAGTGGAAAGTAATGATGTTTTTGGAAACGAATCAGCTAGCATTTACTTATCGGGAGTTGGGATAGATCCACCTGTCATAAATCTGTCACCAGATTCTCTTTCGGTAGTAGTTTATGAAGGAGATTCCGCTACAGAGAATGTAACTATTGCCAATGCAGGCGCTGCCGATCTTTTTTACTCTTTGTCCGTTCCTTTCTTTGGAAAAGCACAAGCTGCAAACAGTGAAGTAAAGCAATATGAAAAGCTAAACTTTGAAAAGATCCTAAGCAAAGAAACAGAGGATACGAGAGTAGGTCCTGAATTCTTAAATGCAAGTGGTGGACCAGGAACTTTTGGTTATACTTGGATAGATAATAACAGTGGCGGACCAGCTTATGATTATGTTGATATAAGTGAATCAGGTCAATTAGCAAGTGTTGGTGCTGACGGGAATACTACAGTTGCCTTACCATTTGAATTCAATTTCTTCGGCAGCAATGAAAATGAAGTTACAATTGGAGCAAATGGATTCTTAACTTTCGATGCTGTAGTAGGAAGTAATTTTGTAAATGCACAAATTCCTGATGAAGCAAATCCAAATTTATTTATCGCTCCTATGTGGTCTGATTTGGAACCTCAAAATGGAGGTGGTGTATATTATGAGGCTACTGAAGATTACTTTATAGTTCAATATGATAGTGTACCTGGTTTTGGTTTTCCACCATTCTTGCCAATACCTGATCCTGTTAGTTTTCAAGTAATTCTATATCCAAATGGACAAATCAAAATGCAATATGAAAATGTCGCTTCTTCCTTGGCCACTTCTTCTACGGTAGGTTTGGAAGGACCACAAGGCCAGTCAGGTCTTCAGGTTATCTTTAACAACACATATCTTACAGATAATTTGGCCATTACATTTACTCCGCCAATACAAGGAGTTCTAGCAGCCGGAGAGAGTGCGGATATTCCAATTACTTTCTTTTCAGAAGGGCTTGATGCTGGCGAGACATACCTTGGGGATATAATAGCTAGTAGTAATGATCCAATTTCGCCAGAATTAACTGTACCGGTTTCATTAAAAGTCTTAACGCTTCCTGAGATTAGCAGCTTCACCTTAATTAATGCTGAATTGAGTGAAGAAATTGGAGAACTATTCACCGGTGAAATCATCAATTTGGATAATTATGCAAACAATGAATTTAGCGTTTTAGCTAATCCAGCTAGCATGGAAAATGTGGGCAGCGTGGTCTTTGACTTCAATGGTGAGGAAGGTTTTCAAGTTGAGAATATTGCCCCATATGCATTAGGCGGGGATTTTAATAGTGGAAGTTCTTTTTATCCTGTGGCATTTCCAATGGGAATTAATACAATAACTGCCACTCCTTATACGGGAAACAATGGTACTGGAAAAGTTGGAACAGCATTAACAGTTGAATTTGAAGTGATAGATAATCAACCAGATTTTTGCTACGGTGAATCCGTTACAGATTTTCAACCTGGCAACAGAAAAAATGGACGTACATTACCTCAGAGTAGATCAAATCCTGAAAAAGCACTTGGTCAACCACAAGAAAATGACAATTATAACTTTGTGACTTTAGGATTTGGCGGATCTATAACGATCGAATTAGGTTGTGAAGTTATGGATCATGAAGGCAATGATTTGCTAATTGTGGAAACTTCATTCAGAGATTCAGATCGATCTTGTGGCCAGTATCCTGAAAAAGCTAAGGTAGAAGCATCACTGGACGGTGAAAATTGGGTAACAATTGCAGAAGAAATTTGCAGAGATGGAGAAGTAGATTTAGCGAATGGAGGTTTAACCACCGCTAAATACATCAGAATCAATGATATAAGTAATCCTGATGATTTCCAAGGTGGAAATGCTGATGGATATGACTTAGATGGTATTATGATAATTAATAATCTAGGTGATCAACAGGATGAGGAACTGATTAGTGAAATTACTAAGCAGGAGAACCTTATAGCTAATGAAGAAGATATTGAGGTTAGAGCATTCCCTAACCCAGTTACAGACTTCATCAATATCAGCTTAAAAGGTGAAGGAAATGAATTTCATACCAGACTCTATAATATAAAAGGCGAACTAATGAATCATTCTACTTTCTCGTTGCGAGATGGAGAAGAAAAAGGTAGATTAGATTTAAGAAAGTATCCTCAGGGTCTTTATCAATTGAGAGTAACTAATCAAACGGGAGGTATTGTATCACAATCCAGAATTCTAAAATGGTAAGGAACATAATGTAACTCCGTTCAAAAGGCAACAAGTAAATTTGTTGCCTTTTTTTGTGACTAACAATCTATTATTTTTCATTTTAACTTTTTTTCATTATAAAGCTTTAAAAACAGTATTTGTATTTGAAAGTAAGTTTAAATGCTAATCCGCTCTGTCTGGGTCCACTGGCCTTTGCGATTATCCATATTGATAATCTGTAATTCTGGTTTCCTGAAATCGGTTGGGATGTTCTTTCCGTAGCATTATGGATGATTATTTGATAGATATTTAAGTAATCACCTAAACTATAAATCTAATGAAATTCCACCCCCAATATTGAATGGTGAATATGGAATACCCCTTGACTGATTATCCAAGTTTTTCATGAACAGACCTCCTACTTTTACATTAAATTTAAAATTTTTCAAGCCGAATTTCAGCACAGCAGTTGGCTCTATCAACATATAATTATCTCTAATAATCTGTTCGGTGAGCCGGACATAGTTGCCTCTGTTCTCAAAGCCACCATAAGAAAAACTTGATTGCATAAAACCTCCCTTGAGTCCAAAACCACCTTCAAGATGTTCTCCAAGTCCACCAATGTTTAGCTGTGTAAAAAGCTTTTGGTAATTCCCCTTAAAACGTTCATCAAACTGTGGTGCAGCATTTTGAGTATACCCATGACCATAACCAGCACCTCCATAAATCTCAAATAGCAAATTATGCCTTATATTTCGGTAATAACCTACTGCCATTTGTCCATAGTCATGCCTTCCACTGGTCAAAGTTGCTACATTACCCCCAAGCTGAACCGCCAACTCATCTGTTATCCCATACGCTACGTTTCCACTAACACTGCCTTTAACCAAGGAAACACTCCCATCTACTCTCAAATCATTCTTTTCTTCAATCAGCGGTATATCTAATAGTTGAGGTTGAATAGAAACACAACTGAGCATTAGAAAAGAGCTTAGCATGATATAAAGGTAAGACAGATTGTTTATTTTCATCTTGTGCTATATAAGTCCATAATTGTTTATTCAAAAAATCATAGATAGAGATATGACTAACTACAGTAATAGATTTCTTAGCCAATTGACACAACCCGGAAGTAAAGAGTTGGAATATTAAGCTTTTTTAAGAGCTGTGGTATTTTGATCTGAATAAGTAATCTATTTATATTCAAGCTAAAAGCAATTTCTTTTATCGCTCAAATAATTTCTTCTTGCTATATTTTTCATAATTTCGGCATTGAACAAAATACCTTTGAAAGTTAAATTTCAATATATCGCATTGGCATTAGGCCCAATTTTTTTCCTTATTATTCAATGGGCCAACCCCCAATTCTGGTTTCCTGAAATTGGATGGGATGTATTTTCCATTGCCCTATGGATGATTATCTGGTGGGTATTTGAAGCAATACCTATTTTTGCCACTGCTTTACTGCCGATGATTTTATTTCCAACAACTGGTGTATTTAATCTGATAGAAGCTACATCTCCCTATGCAAGCCCCATTATTTTCCTTTTTATGGGCGGATTTATGTTAGCCTTGGCCATGGAAAAACATCAGCTTCACCGAAGGATTGCATTGAATCTAATCCGATTGACTGGTACAAATGCTAATGGCATTATTTTAGGTTTTATGTTGGCTACTGCGGTTTTAAGCATGTGGATCAGCAATACTGCCACTGCCGTTATGATGCTACCCATTGCTTTATCAGTGGTAAAATTATTGGAATTCACAGAAAATCAGTTTTCTGGTTTTAACAGATTTAAAACGGCCTTATTTTTAAGCATTGCCTATGCTGCTAATGTTGGGGGCATGGCTACTATCATTGGAACCCCTCCCAATGTTGTTTTAGTTGGCCTGGTCAAAAGCATATTGAACAAAGAAATTGGCTTTGCTAGCTGGCTTATTATCGGAATTCCATCTGTAGCGGTTATGCTTTTTCTAATTTACCAGATGCTGACCAAAGTGCTATTTCGACACGGCATCACGAAAATTGAAAAAGCAGAATTATTTATTGAAAAGGAATTAAAGAAATTGGGGCACTGGAGTACGGAAGAAAAATGGGTAGCTGTCATTTTTGGTATCACTGCTTTTTGTTGGATTTTTAAATCACAAATCAATTCATTATTAGGAGTTGATATATTAAACGACACAGTCACAGCGATGTCCGGTGGAATGGCCACTTTTTTAGTGCCACTTAATAAATCTGGCAAAATGCTAATGAATTGGGAAGACATGAAAAACCTTCCTTGGGGCATCTTAATCTTGTTTGGAGGTGGAATGGTATTGGCAAAAGCCATGGAAGAAGCTGGATTTGTGGATATGATAGGTGAAGCCATTAGCCAATATCAAAATATACCGCTTTGGATATTGGTGTTGATATTGACTGCATTGGCTCTATTCTTAACTGAAATCATGAGTAATGTGGCTTTAACAACTATCGCAATTCCAATGGTATTAAGTATTGCTACAGGATTGAAGGTGGAACCACTTTTATTGGCAATACCGGTAGCGATGGCTACAAGTTGTGCTTTTATGATGCCTATTAGCACTCCTCCTAATGCAATTGTATTTTCCAGTGGTTATATCAACATAAAGCAAATGGTTAGAGCAGGTATCCTATTGAATATTATAGCAGTAATTGTATTAACTATTGCTGGATACTTTCTGGCTCCCTTTGTTGGGAACTAACGTCTAAGAAAAAACTTATCCCTTACCTATTAAAGCTCTAATTTCCTTTACTAATTCTTGTTCTATTTTTAGTATTTCAGGCTTCTTAAACAAGAGAAAAGCATTTTTCAGTTTTTTGAAATGGTACTCAGTTTCATACATTACTATAGACACCAGTGGGAATGTAAAAACTATAATCCCCGCTAAAATCCAATCCAAACTAAAGACCAATATCAGGAACATTATACAATAATAGATTGGGTAAAGAAATAAAGAAATGCCACATCTCAAAGAGATGTGCCAGGTCACATCCTTAACTCCAGCAATAACCTTCTTCTCAATAATAAATTCAGGAATAAAATTAATGACTTTGGCTATCACCCAAAAAGGCAATCCAAACAAAAGACCAATAGATTTGAAAAACAAGCCCAATAAATTCGTTTTTTTTGCTAGGAAGTCTTTGGTAAGGTGATGACTTTGAATATTCTCAAAATAATCCTGAATTTTCCCCTTTAGTAATTCTAAATTGGATGGATCTTTCCGAAGCTGTTCCCCTACCTTATTAACCAGCTCATTTTCTGCATGAACAATAGATTTTTTATTCTCCGCCCACTGCATAGCATAAGGCTTCAGCAGAGCTCTGACTTGCTCCATAAATTCATATTCATCATGCCATTTGATATCGACCATTTCTGCCGAAATATCTTCTCTAATTTTATCGGTAAACTGTTTATGCGCAATAATAGCATTTTCATTGTAGACCTCCTTAAAATCCTTTACTTGAAAGGGCTCCCCAAAATGGACATGTAAATCGTACCACCTTTGGGGGTGGCTTTCGTAGTGCAGGCCAAATGGAGCTACATTCAATCCAAGTTCAAAATTGTTTTCATCCTCAGCCTCAAATGCAATTCTGGCAGGCCCCTTCTGCATTGGCCTCAAAAACCTTTTTATAGCATGGTTTCCTTCCGGGAAAATCAATAAAGTTTTGCCCCTCTTAAATAAGTCAAAGCACTTTTTAAATATTTCATTGTTTTGGGCCACACTGCCCATATTGTCCTTTTTTCTGTAGATTGGGATCAAATGTATGATGTCAAGCGCAATTGCTGCCCATTTAGATTTGAATATATCTGCACGGACAAGGATGTTGGGGCTTATATTTTTTGCTATTTTTACCAAAACCAAACCATCCATGAAAGTATTTTGATGATTACTTACAAATAAAGTTGGTTTGCAATTTTTAATTCGGTCATAACCTGTCACTATGATATTACGATAACTAAAAGACATACTCGCATTTAGAAAAACACGGAGCAAAGAGTAAATGAGGGACTTTATAATTTTATACATTAGGGACATTAAATCTTAAAGTCACAAATATAATAATTTTAGGGAGTGTTCAATATGTGAAAAAAACTGTTCAAAGTCGAACACCTACCAAGCTTTAAACTACCCATATAAGTGGTAAACGCTATTTTTACACATTGGCATTTATTTTGAGCTCTGAAATAAAAAAAGAACAAATGGAAAAGAATTTAGAAAGAACGAGAGAAAGGGTATTCGCAGGAGTTTGCGGAGGAATTGCAAAATATTTCGGTTGGGATGCCGGTAAAGTGCGTTTGCTTTATGTATTAATATCAATACTAAGTGCTGCTTTCCCTGGGATATTGGTCTATGTAATTTTATGGTTCGTGATGCCAGAGGAAAAACTAAGCTGGAAACGATAATAGCATTTACTCCTCAGAGAAATCAATTATATAAATTTTTTCCTTGCCATTAAACTTTTTCGCTCTAATAAGAACAAGATAAGTGCCTTCGGAATGTACGTAATTTCCGATGGCATATTTCAAACCTTCATTAGAACTACCTTGATGGGCATATTCAAAACTAATGGGTTCGTGCTTTTTGAAAAACTCTTTTAAATAAATTTCTGCATGGACATTACTGAAGTTTCCTTCCTCTCCATTAATATTTAGCTGAATATTATCATGGAAATGCTGGGACAGTTCTTTAGAACTTCCAGCTTTGAGTGCAGAGCGAACATCCCCAAATAAAGACTGATTTTGTGCATGAGCGTCACTAAAACTGAAACTTGACAGCAATAGGAAAAAGAATATTTTTACTACGATTCCCTTCATTAGGATTTAGATTCAATTAAAGAATGTGAATAAGCCAAAATTGTGCCACAGATAATCAATTTAAAACTTATTTAACTAAACTTAAAGCATGAAAAATAATATTAATCCAAAATAGCACAATGGAATTGAGTATGCAAAAAGCATGCTTTAATTTTCAATCTTTTTTGAGCTTTATTTACTTCTAATATCCAACATTTTACCTAATAGAATTCCTTTGTTTTCTTTGAATGACATTTCCTCATCACTTACTTTCTTAACTCCTTCAATTGTGAAAAACGCCTTTGGATTATACTCTTTAACTTTTGGGATTAATTCTTTCAGTGTATTCCTTTTTACTACTGTAAAAATAATGTTTACCTTACCGTCATTACCGGTAGCATCAATATTAGAATATCTGTGATTTTTTCTTTCCAAATACTCAATTAATTCATTGGCCGGTAATGCTGTAATAACCCTAACAACCACTCTGCCAATAGCCATTTTTTCCTCTAAGATGATTCCAACGTAAGTCCCAAATGCATAGCCGGTTGCATATGAAATATAACTAACGGGATTATCTATGTGCTGAAAGATTTGACCGATTGCCAATAACCAAATTAAGGATTCAAAAAAACCGAGGAGCGGAGCAAGTCCTTTTTTGCCTTGCATCACCAAAATAACTCTAATAGTTCCGATGGAAACATCTGCTACCCGTGCCATGAAAATCAATAATGGCAGTATGACAAAGGCAAAAATATTGCTGGAAAAGCCCAATTCTAGAAAAAACTCTTGCATAAAAAAATATTTTTGAAGGAAAACTTAAATATCTGAAAATAAATTTAGTTTGGGAAATGTATTTGGCATATCGTCAACAAACAGATTTGTATCCTCCTGACAGAAATTTCCTACCCACAAAAACCCCAGGACGGACAATATTCTGCATCAATTTGACTATCAGGATTCTCAAAATAAATCTTCTAATTACCCAAATAAATAACTAACAACTTCACCTAGCTGACTGAAGGTTTTAATATCAATTTTATATCTTGACACATCTACTCCCTTCATACTAAATTTAGAAACTAATATTTCGTTAAAACCCAGTTTTTCTGCCTCTGCTATTCTGTTCTCAACCCTATTAACAGCCCTAATTTCCCCACTCAAGCCCACTTCAGCCGCGACACATGTTTTTGAAGACAAAGGAATTTCTTCCAGGGATGAAATGATGGCAACGCAAACAGCAAGATCAATGGCAGGATCTTCAACTCTTAGCCCGCCAGCTATATTCAGAAATACATCCTGAATGCCAAGTCGAAAACCACCTCTTTTCTCTAAAACAGCCAAAAGCATATTTAATCTCTTACTGTCATAGCCAGTTGCTGAACGCTGAGGAGTACCATAAGTAGCAGGGCTAACCAAAGCTTGAATTTCAATCAAAAGCGGGCGGTTTCCTTCCACTGTAGCACCAATGGCTGTCCCACTGCTATCTTTATCTTTTTGAGAAATCAATATTTCGGAAGGATTACTGACTTGTCGCAAGCCGTTCTGCATCATTTCATAAATTCCCAATTCATTGGTAGAACCAAATCGATTCTTAGTGGTTCGTAAAATCCGATAGGTCAAATGCCGATCTCCTTCAAATTGAAGTACAGCATCTACCATATGTTCTAATACTTTAGGCCCTGCAATTGCACCATCTTTTGTGATATGGCCTATTAAAAAAACTGGGATTTTATTTTCTTTAGCAAAGCGCATCAATTCTGCAGTACATTCTTTGACCTGACCTACGCTTCCAGCTGCCGATTCTATTTTTGGTGAATGTAAAGTTTGAATCGAATCGATAACCAACAAATCAGGTCCTAAGGCCTCTACTTCTCTGAAAATATCAGCGGTATGAGTTTCAGTTAAAATATAGCAGTTTTTGGAATCATGCTCCATTCTGTCAGCACGCATTTTAATTTGCTGTGCACTTTCTTCACCGCTCACATACAGTATTTTGAGATTGGAAAGCTGTAAAGCAATTTGCAACATCAGAGTCGATTTACCAATTCCTGGCTCACCACCAATTAACACCAAAGAACCTGGCACAATTCCACCTCCTAAAACCCTACTTAATTCCCTATCCTGTACTTTAATTCGGGCTTCTTTAGTACTTTCTACTTCTTGAATAGAAATAGGTTTATTGGCAATTTTTTTAGCTGATTGGTATCCGCTAGATGATTTTTCTTTTGTGACAACCTCTTCCACAAAAGTATTCCATTGCCCACATGAAGGGCATTTCCCAGCCCACTTTGGTGATTCGTGACCACATTCTTGACAGAAAAATGCTGATTTAACTTTCGCCATTTAGCTACTTCAATAGATTTAAAAACAATTACACAAATCTAGCCGATTTAATAAGGGGGAATAGCCTATATTCAAAAAAATAATTTCTTCAGAAAATAATAGCAAATCATAAAAGTCCTAACTGTTGTTGCAGAATATCAATTAGAGCTAAAAACTTTCGGATTCTTGTCTTATGCTGTATAGCCAATTATGCCAAAATTCCTTCAATATCCTCTTTGCTCAAACTTTTCATAAAGCTTTCCTCTGTGCTGATCAAATCTCGAGCTAGGGTCAATTTTTTCTGTTGAAGAGCTAATATTTTCTCTTCTACAGAGTTTTTGGTAATGAATTTATAAGTAAAAACCTGCTGTTTTTGACCAATTCTATGGGCTCGGTCAACAGCTTGTTGCTCAATAGCAGGATTCCACCACGGGTCTAGCAAGAATACATAGTCCGCAGCCGTCAGGTTTAGACCTAGTCCACCCGCTTTGAGGGAAATCAAAAAGACTGAAATTTCTTCGTTTTCCTGAAATAATTTCACCTGCTTTTGTCGGTCTTTGGTGGTTCCATCTAAATAAGCATATTTTATATGACTACGCTCCATATACTCTTTAAAGAGGCTTAAGTGCTTAACAAATTGACTAAACACTAAAATTTTATGACCTTTTGAAATTATGGAATTTAACATATGCGTCACATCTTCCATTTTTCCTGAATCACCCTGGTATTCTTGATCCGTCATTTTAGGGTGATTAGCAATTTGGCGTAATTGGGTCAATCCTTGCAATAAAATCATTTGTGAACTTCTGACCCCATTCTTTTCAATTTCGTCCAAAATCATATCTCGGAAGTAGTTTTTCACTTCTTCATATTTTTCCTCTTGCATGGTGGTCATACCCGAGTAATGCACATTTTCAATTTTATCAGGCAATTCTGTAGCCACTTGCGATTTATGTCTTCTCAGGATGAAAGGTTTAATCAAGGTCGCTAGTTTTTGAGACTTTTGTTCATCTCGCTTCTTTTCAATAGGCGTCACGAACTCATCTTTAAAGAATTTTTTATTGCCCAATAAGCCAGGATTTACAAATGACATTTGCGACCATAAGTCCATGGTACTATTCTCAACTGGTGTACCCGTCAACACTAGTTTTCTTCGAGATTTTAATTTTCTAACTGCCTTGGCAATATGCGATTCAGGATTTTTAATGGCCTGGGATTCATCGAGAATAATATAATTAAATAAAAACTCCGATAAAATGTCAACATCCAGCCTAGTGATACCATAGGAGGTTAAAACCAAATCATAATCCTCAAATTGCTTGCTATCTTTTATTCGGTTTGTACCTGTATAAACAAATATTTTAAGTTCTGGAGTAAATTTTTCAGCTTCAGATTGCCAATTATAAATAAGAGAAGTTGGCATAATAAGCAAATTAGCAGCAGTTCTACCGCTTTCATTCTCGGATTGCAACATTGCCAAAGTCTGAACTGTTTTACCTAAGCCCATATCATCAGCCAAACAACCGCCAAAATTATATTGATTGAGGAATTGCAACCAATTAAAGCCTTCTTTTTGATACGGTCTTAACTCTCCTGAAAAATCGGATGGCATAGGATGATCATCTATTTGAGTAAAGTCTTTCAGTTTTGCAAGCTTCCTGTCCATTTGCACTTTTGCAAGGTTGCTATTTTCCATTTCGCTTACAAGTGAAATATGATGCTTCCTCATTTTCATTGCATCCTCTTCTCCATTTTCCATAAAGCTGAAAAGCTCAGAATAATCTTCAAACCAATGGGAAGGAATTACAGCTGTTTGATTATTCGGTAGCTTAAATTCCAATTGATTATTCAAAATATGTTTCCTCAGCTCTTTAAAAGGGACTTCATAATCACCAAACATGACCACTGCATTGATATCAAACCAGTCTATACCTTCAGAAATATCAATTTCGATGGTTGATTTACCAACAAAGTAGTTCTTATCACTTACATGCTTATCTTGAAGAATCTCAATCTCATTTTCCTTTAGCCAATCGACATTCTTTGATATCCAACTAAAAGTTTTGGTTTTCGGAGCTGTTATTTTCCCTTTTAATATGTCCAATCCTCTTTCAATCATTGCATCTCGAAGACTCTTTTCTTTCAGAAGATTTCTAACCAACCTTTTAAAAACAAATTGACCCTCTTCTTTTTCAACTTTCACGGAAACCCCTTCTCCTTTACCAAGAGGAAAAATGTGCTCACCGTATTGAAACTTTAATTCCAATAACAACTTACTTTCACCTTCCGTGTCCTTATTTCCATTACTAAATAGATCCAAGTTTTTGCCTGATGTTGAAACCAATTCTGAAATCTTCAATTTAGGCAGTGGCTCTTCTCTATATGTCTTTATTTTAAAGCCTCTGGCAAAGACATCAAAAGATGCAACAAGTGGAGCTACAAATTTTTTAAAATAGGTTTCTTCTACTTTTTCAGGAATCGCAATGAATTTTTTATTAAGGAATGGCTTAATTTTCTTACCCTCTGGGTTTTTCTCGAAAGAGTACAACTTTTGATCTACCACTAACCAAGCGGGTTTATTACAAATGAGATATGCCCCTTTATATTGAAATTCTAATTTTTCTCCATTATGCTTAATGGTAGGAAAATAGTGAGTATTATCTTCATTTTTAACAAAATGAAAAAGGATAGTTGCCTTCTCGTCCATAACTTCAATTTGACGCCAAGCAGGTTCCCCATCATTTCCCATTTCAAAAAGCAATTTACCCGTGATTCGGCTGAGAATTTCGGAACGCCTTTTCTCCATATAGCGCTCAATCTCATCTTTAACCAAATCACTGCCCCCGTCATCATTATAATACTTATCAAAGAATTCGGCCGGCTTCATTTTCTTTTTAGCAAACTTCCTGACCACAACATCTTGTTGCATTTCATCCATCAACTCAATTAACTCATAATCCACATCATCCATCCCCTTTCCAAATTCACTAGCATTTTTGGAAGATATATTTTGGTGGGAAAAAGTAAGATCACCCCTGCTGTTTTTTTGCACTACAAAGGATTCGAAAGTATAGCCCAAATATTCATGTTCGAATAATGAATATATAAGTTGAAATGGTTGAGTGGTATAGACCTTCATGAATTAAAACTTGTCAATCAAATAGCTATTCTCAATTTTTTGAAAAAATCAGATTTGAAATTTAATAAAATAGGATGGAACTCTTGGTACTTTTTTGAATAATTTGCTACAAACGCTGTATTTCTACCGATTTTGCAGCAATTTGAGCTGGTTTGAAAGAAGCTAAAATCGTAATAAGCGCTATACTAAGCATCGTAAAGATAAAGTCAGTGGCTATCATCTTTACTGGATATGCTTCCTGAACTGCTGAGGCCATGTTCATCGATATCAAGCCATATTCTTGTTGCAAAAAGCATATTACAAAGCCTATCAGCCCTCCTGTTATGGCTCCAGAAAGGGAAATAATCGCTCCCTCTTTTAAGAAAATATTTCGAATGGTCTTAATTGGTATCCCCATAGCAAACAAAATACTTATATCTCTTTTTTTATCTAAAGCCAACATTGTCAAGGCGAAAAAGATATTAAAAGAAGCCACCGCTAGAATGAATGTAAAAGTGATATAAATAAATAATTTCTCGATTTTTATAGCCTTCAGTAAGGAAGCATGTTGCTCATCAGAATTTAAAACTTCGAATTCAACACCTAGCGTCTTTTGAAGGCTTTTCTGAATCTCAATAACCGAAGCTCCTTCTTCTAAATTGATTTCTAAAGAAGTACATTGATTCCCTTTACCAATCAATTTTCTTGCGAAACGAATAGGGACAAAAATGTACTTTTCATCATATTGTTTTTCGATTGCAAAAACTCCAGCAGGCATCAAAATTCCGGAATTATACATACTCGAAGGATTTGTTCTTCCAGGACTGATGTCCTTAGGATAATAGAACTGTAAAGCCAGAAAATCATTACGAGAATTTATTGATAAATCATAACGTATTCCTTGTCCAACAACAGCAAAATTCTGTTCTTTTTCTGTCAGTTTTAACTGACCTTCTGTAATGTGAGTCTTAAGTTCGCTATTTTTCACAAATTCAGGACTAACTCCTTTCATCCGTACCACTGATTCACCATCATTATATCGAACTAAAGCATTATCTTCCACTACTTGCACGATAGTGGCAATACCTTCATTGGTGTTGATCTTATTTTGTAATTCTTCATCGTATTCGAAAAATTTACCCTCAGTCAAACCAATTTTCAAATCGGCATCGAAAGAACTGTAGAGTGAACGAATCAAGTCTTCGAGCCCATTGAAAACGGATAGCACGATTACCAATGCCGCAGTTCCAATTGCTACACCAACCATGGCAATAATGGACAGGACATTAATAAACCCTTTTTTCTTTTTCGAAAGGAAATATCTTCTCGCTATGAAAAATGATAGATTCTTCAAGATTCGCTTGGGGATTAATTAATCTCTATTTTCATCATCGTCTTCATCCTCCTCTTCAGGAGGGATATCCAATTTTGAAAGGATGTCATCGATTCGGTTCGCATTCTCCAAGGTTTCATCCATAAAGAAAGCCAGTTCAGGAATTATCCTTACTTGTTTCCCTATTCTATTTCCCAAATGTTTTCTAATCTCGCTTTTTCTTTCCTGGATCCTTTCCAAGGTTTCGTTTGGCTTATCAGAAAGCATAAGACTTAGATAGACTTTAGCAAAACTCAAATCAGGAGAAACTTCAACATCAGTAATGGTAATAAATGCCTTTCCAAAGGAATTAGCCATTTGTTTTTGGAAAATTTCACTCAAATCTTTTTGTAATAAACTGGAATACTTTTTTTGTCTTGAACCTGCCGCCATATTTATCTCTAATTTCTTTACAAATATGCATGATATTTTATACAATTTGTGCTTTATCCTCTAATTTAGCAACCGAATCATAAACAAACCCAAAGACTATTGCTAGGTTTTTTCCGAATAAACGACCCTTATCGATTGCTGATACTTTTTTTGGCGGTATTGTTTTTCCGATTACCGTATATAATCGGGTCAGAGCCGTTAGTGTATGAAGTAGATTGGCTTTTAGTTGGAGAGGTTTTAAACAGTGGAAAAGTCCTTTACAAAGACTTGATAAGCCCTATTTCACCCTTGTCCGCATGGACTTATATGGTAGTAGATTTCGTTTTTGGAAAATCTATACTAGTTTTGCACATTTTGTCTGTTTTGTTAGTAACCTACCAATTTTCACTTTTCAACAATATTATGTTGAGGAATAAGGCTTACAATGAAAATTCATATATCCCTGCATTGATTTATGCTTTAATCCTGTTCACTTTTTATGATTTTTTCACCCTATCACCAGCATTAATAAGTCTTACATTTATATTATTAGTATTGGATAATATCTATTTAAGGATTGAAAATAAATTACAAGATGCTACTATTCTCAAAACAGGAATTTTCATGGGTTTGGCGGTTCTATTTTATTTACCGTCAATCTTCTTTTTGTTAGCGACAATCCTGTCTTTTGCATTATTGACCAGTTTGGTTTTAAGAAGATATCTATTGTTCCTTTACGGCTTTACATTTCCAATAGCCCTAGTTTTAATTTATTTCTATTGGCAAGATGGACTTGAAGCTCTTATTTCTCAATGGATTGAATTTAATTTGTTCAATTCAGTACAGCCAGTAATTGATTTAAGATCGATCCTTTTAATTGTTATAATTCCAACCCTTGTTTTTTTAGTAGCTCTCTACAAAACTTTTAGTGCGAAACGCTTTACCAATTATCAAGTACGGGTTCAACAAGTAATGTTTATAATGTTTTTGGCAGCTTTTGGAAGCTGGTGGATTTCAGAGAAACAAGCACCATATGAACTGTTGGCTTTTGTACCCTCCGTTGCCTTTTTCATCATTCATTTAATCTTTCAATTTAGAAATAAGATGAGAGCGGAATTATTCACTTTAATCTTCAGCATTGCTCTGATCGCGCTGAACTACACAATGTTCTATCAATATTCTGCTTTACATTTTTTAGGAGATTTCAACGCATTAAAAAGTAGTAAATCAATACATCATGAGCTAGTAAAAGATAAATCTGTCATGATTCTGGGAGGCTCAACAGATATTTACAAATCTGTTAACCGCATAGCCACTGATTATTATGACCCTACTCTCAGTGAAATAATCCTTATGGAAATGAGTGAAAAAGAGCAATCAATGGCTCTCTACAAAGATATTCAAAAAAATCAACCGGAGATTATTTTAGATTTCACGGGAATCTTTAACCATCATTATGACAAACTTGTCTTCAAAAACATGAAATACAAGCAGTTAAGCAAAGAATCATATGTAAGAAATTAGACTTTTTCAGAAATATTTTACAGCAAAAAAGTCATACTATTAAAATAAAGGATGTTTGGACATATAATTTGCATTAAAATCAGATGTGATGTTGTTTTAGATTCTGATTTTACTCATATTTGAATTTGAAATATGGGAGAACTTTTATTATATATTGGAATTATATTAATTTCCACCTGGGCAGTTTGGAAAGGAGGAAGTCTCCTTGAAGAATCTTCTGAAAAACTATCCGACTATTATCACTTACCCCCTTTGATTCAAGGTACCATAATCACAGCTGTTGGCTCTAGCTTTCCTGAATTAGCAGCAACAGTTTTATCTACCTTACTCCACGGTAAGTTTGATCTGGGAGTATCAGCAATAGTTGGATCAGCCATATTTAATATTTTGGTTATACCTGGTATTTCTGCGGTTCTGGTTAAAAGAATGCCCGCAGATTTAAGCTTAATATATAAAGACACTCAATATTACATTATTTCAGTTTTTGTACTGTTCATTACCTTCGCATTAGCATATATCTATTTCCCAATTTCAGTTAATCCTGGGAATATGGAAGGTACCATGACAAGATGGATAGCTATTATTCCAATCGTTTTTTACGGTCTATATCTATTTATACAAGGAATGGAAACCCGTGATTATAGAAGAGACCACGGGAAAAGAGCAGTATTAGGTATTGATAAAGAGAGCGTAAACATTAGAAAGGACTGGATTAAGTTAATTATCAGTCTTGTTTTGATCGTTGCCAGTGTGGAAGGCTTGGTTAGTGGAGCTATATTTTTAGGTGAGTTTTTCAATACGCCTGATTTTATTTGGGGCATAACAATAGTTGCTGGCGCTACAAGTATTCCTGATGCGGTAGTTAGTATTAAAATTGCTAGAAAATTTAAAGGCTCCATTAGTTTAGGAAATGTTCTAGGTAGTAATATTTTTGATTTATTAGTAGCTGTTCCTGTTGGGGTATTGATAGCAGGAACCGCGGTTGTCAACTTCACGGTTGCTGCTCCTTTAATGTTATTTTTAGCGCTCATTACTATTATTATGTTCATATTCTTGAGAACTAATCTAGCATTAGTTAGATGGGAAGGCATTGTATTATTAGTACTATATGTCTTTTTTGTTGCCTGGATGATTTTGGAGACTTTAGGAATAACCTCCATAGTCATAAAATAGAAAAGCCTGTCATTCTTCCGAAAAACAGGCATCTACTACTATACAACCTAATGATTTATTTTTTGTCTAGCTCAGCGAAATATTGATGGAATAAAGCAACAGTTTCAATCCCTTTTAAATAATTCTCAACACCAAAACTTTCATTTGGTGAATGTATTGCGTCTGAATTAAGACCAAACCCCATCAAAATACTATCAAGACCCAAAATATCTTTAAACAAGGAGACAATTGGAATACTTCCTCCCTCTCGCGTAGGAATTGGTTTTTTGCCCCATACTTTTTCAAATGCTCTTTCAGCGGCTTTATAAGAATCCGTATCCGTTGGCGTAACGTAAGGCATTCCACCGTGATGAGGAGTAACTTTCACTTTTACGCTTTCAGGAGCAATACTTTCAAAGTGTTTCTGAAAAAGTGCTGTTATTTCATGATGATTTTGATTAGGCACTAATCGCATCGATATTTTAGCACTTGCCTTTGAAGGTAATACAGTTTTGGCTCCTTCACCTATATATCCTCCCCAAATACCGTTGACGTCCAAGGTGGGTCTAATACCCATTCTTTCTAGCGTATTGTAAGAAGCTTCACCTTCAACATCATCAATATCTAAATCCTTTTTGAATTCATTCAGATTGAAAGGCGCTAGATTCATTTTATCTCTTTCTTCCTGTGTCAATTCTACCACCTTATCATAGAAACCAGGAACTGTTACTTTCCTATTTTCATCTTGAAGTGAAGTAATCATGCGGGTCAATACATTTATTGGATTAGCAACAGCACCTCCGTAAACTCCTGAATGTAAATCTCTATTGGGTCCAGTGACTTCAACTTCAAGATAACTTATGCCTTTTAGACTTATTGCCATGGAAGGGTGTTCGTTGGCAATCATGGAAGTATCCGATATCACGATTACATCCGCCTTTAGTTTTTCTTTATTCTCCGCTATGAATATTTCAAGATTTTCCGAACCAACCTCTTCTTCACCTTCAATCATAAATTTAACATTGCAAGGAACTCCCCCTTTGCGCATCATCATCTCAAAGGCTTTAACATGAATATACATTTGACCTTTGTCATCGGCAGATCCCCTGGCTACAATTTTCCCGTTTTTGATAACAGGGTTAAAGGGCTCAGAATCCCAGAGCTCATACGGATCCGCAGGCTGAACATCATAATGACCATAAACCAAAACAGTTGGCAACTTAGGATCAATTATTTTATCGGCATAAACAATCGGATGACCAGCAGTTGCACAAACTTCTACATTTTCAGCACCAGCCTCCTCAAATTTAGTTTTCATGAATTCAGCAGCTTTTTTCACGTCTCCACTGAATTTAGGGTCCGCACTGACGCTTGGAATTCTTAGTAAATCGAAAAGCTCATCCAAAAATCTTTGCTTGTTTTCGCTTAAATATTGTCCTGTTTCTTCTTTAGTTATCATCTATTAAATATTATAAGTTTGGTGTGAATTAAATTAAAAACCATCGTCATCATCATCAGCAGCCGGATTATCTTGAGTTGGAACTGGAGTATTTACAGGCGCTGCAGTAGCTGTTGCTTCGCTAGCCATTTCAAGGTAATATGGTGCGTCTATATCAAAATATCTCTTTCGATAATCCTCCACGAAGTTAGTGACTTCCAATTTATCGCCAGTTAGAAATACAAATTCACCGAATTTGGCTTTATCTGCTTTAGATTTTTTTTCAATAAGCTCATTTGCTTCACTGTTAGAGGAGAAAAATATTAATCTATCTTGCTCAAAATGGAAGAAATACCAACAAGAAGGAGAAACCTGCAGGAATAATTTAATGGCAGATCCCATTTCCAATTTCCGAATTTCTATAAATCCATCAATATTTGCATTAACATCCTGTGCCCCGGTATTTGATAGACCAATTTTCCCTACACTGTGCCAAGAATGCTCTTCATCCGACCATTTCATGTCAATATTATTCAAAACAATAGTTTTGGTTAGATCAGAAGATAAAGCATGTAAGGGAATGTATTCATTAAAAATATTCTCTTCATAACGCTTAGCCGCAGAATTCCCAGCTATTTCAGCAAGTTTGGGAAGTAAGCGATCTAAATCTTTTGTTGATTCTGGCAATCCTAGCCTTTGAACTACCTCAACCATATCTGTTCCAACAATTGGGGTAAAAGCATTTGGCAAATCAAATTCAATAGTCATCATCAAATTGAAAATAAATTCTTGACTTAACAAGTCGCCTGATCCAGAACCCGCAGATTTAAATGCAGCTTCTTTCCTGCTTTCAATAAATTGAAATGGCCCTTCAAACTCTAATTTCTGCTCTTTTTCGTTATAGGCAAAATATTTACCTGCGTAGGACGTACCGGCTTTTCTTGCTTTACTTTCAATGATGAATTGGGTTGTAGATGCATTATAAGTTAGTAAACCACTTGGCTTGAAGAAATCAACATCAGTAAAATCCCTCTTTTCGTTGATAAAAGTGGCATATAGCTGATTATCAATGTTATCGAAATGGATGCCGGCTTGAAGAGGCTCACCCATTTCAGTAGTACTATTATCAAAATCTATTACTACTTCCTTGGCACTTCCATCACTCCTATATGAAATCCAAGTATCGTAATTTGGGATATCTCTTAAATCGGGCTGAATGTATCCTTGCAATTCAAGTGCAGGCTTATCGGCATACATAGTGACATCTCCTTTATAATACATTCCTGGGCTTATTAACATTCTATCCTCTTTTCTAACACTTCCAGAAGAAACAGTTCGCAATTGAGTCTCTCCTTTAGGGGAATTGGGTATAGGTTGTAAGCTAAATTCCCCCATTTTTATTGAAAAAGTATCTCCTACAGAATTTACATATCGATACGTAGCATTCCCTTCAAATTTCTTTCGTGACACAATGTCAATTTCTGCGTCATACAGATTATGATAGCCAGTTAATGTATCTAATTTTAGGGTTGCATTAAATAATTTATTGATTTTACCATTCTCACCAATAATTACTTCCCCACCACTTGGGGTGATTTGAGCATCTGCAACAATAATAAATGGGATTCCAGAAACATTAAGTGCCTGACTTTCGATATCATAAATCGCTTTTGTTGCATTAAATACAAGAGAATCTTGATCTGGATTAGTAGAATAGAAATAAGAATTATTAATATTGATATTTTCCGGCTTCGTCATTTCTACAATCTTCTCATCTAATCTCCATAATGCGGACGGTATAGAAGTTTTGTAACTCGCATAAGGGAAATTCAAGGCCGCATCTCCTTCAATCTCGGGGTTAACAGTTGCAGTATTGGCCATAAAATCAAAATCCAATCGAACGTCATCTGCAGATAAAGCAGGAATAGTATCAGTTGATTCAATTCTAAATTCTGCATTTCTGGCCGAAAAGCTTTGCTCTTCAAAACTAAATTTGTTTGATGAAGTATTGGATCCCCGTGTGGTCATTTCTCCCATCCCAAAAAGTCCTTTTTTTGAAATAATAGCTTTCCCTTCCAGCGAGGCTGTTTCCTCATACATTTTAAATGCATCAGATCGATTGGACATGTACAAACTATCTTTGGCTGTTAACCAACGCATATCAAAATCGGCAATTTCTAATTGAGGATAAGACACCCCTTCCCAATCACCTGCCTCAATAGTTGCATAAGTCCCAATTGCGGTAATTGAATCCTTAAAAAAAGTGAAGTTTTCAGATCTTATAGTAGAGCTCAAATACTCAATCTTATCTCCACCCCTTAAGCCATTGTTATCTAATTTAATGTTACCGTAAAATCTTGCTTCTCCGTCTAATAGATCAATTCCATCATCAGGTAAAGGGTGATTAAACCCAAGCGATTTATCTGGCATCACCCTTAGCTTTTCCTCAAATTCGGGAAAAATATCGCCTGAATGAAATACTCCGTCAAAAGCTATTGAGTTGGGATCTGAGCTACTCACTGAATCAATTTCAAACGGAGGGATCACGAAATACAGACTTTGATCATAAACCCCATTCAAAATTTCTTCCCCAAGAAAATATACTGTAGCCCCTTTAGTGGCATTGAAAATTGGATATTTAGGAAATTCCTTTTGAGCAGATTTGTTGTTCGGTTCATTAATATATAATACTCCAGCAGTTTCTACCAGTTGGTTTTGTATTTGTTCTTTATTGGATTGTTTACTATCAGCACCAGCTGCTAAATTGAATTTAATATTATCAATTTGAGGCATTGAGATTAAAAAGCTATCATAGTCCATTCTAAACTCGGCTCCTTTGTATTGATAATTACCTGCGTAAACGGTTCCATCAAATTGAATATCTCTGTTTTTTCTCAAAACCACTTTACCGCTATCTGGCTCAACGCTAATGCCAAGCTTATCATTAATTATAAACTCTTCCACCCCAAAAATATCTAAAGTGCCTTGATTCAGATTCAATTTGCCGTTAGGTTTCCCAGAAGATACCGATGATATTTGAACATTATCATAATCTTTCCTTCCCCATTTCGAATCCACGTAATGAAAGGCCTTATCCAACATTTCTATTCTTCCGCTTACAATGTCATATTTTATGAATCCATTTTGCATCAACAATTTCATTCCAGATCTTAATTTGCTTTCTTCAATGCCTGTTTTCTGAGCTACTTCATTAGTGTAAAAGGTTTTTATGTTGGCATTTCTACTATAGTTTACCGCCACTTGTAAAACATGAAATCTATATAATCCTGAGAGACTGTTGTATCGATACTCGTTAAAATATTCTGCTGATTCAAATAAAGCCGGCACCCTATTTCCTGCTATCAATATTGATATATCCACTACAGAAGAGTCCATATCCCAGCTTAGTTTATCAGCCGTAAAATCCATATTAAAGTAACTTGCATAAAAAGGGGTGTTCTTAAAATCCCCTTTATTTTTCAAAAGATTTAAGTTATTTTCATTCACCCTGTAATCTAGACTTAAACCTGGATGATAAATTGAATCTGTACGTTGGTAGATTGATACGCTACTGACTTCCGATGAGAAAGTGCTGTCTTGATAAATAAACTCTCTTGATTCCGCCCTAAACATTTTTACTGCTTTACCCTGTAGTTCTAAACTACTTATACTTCTATCCATAGCCGAGGTACTTAAAGTGGTACCTTTTAAGGTTACCCCACCTTTCAAGTACAGGCCATCTTTATCCACAAAATTCAAGTCATAACCTGATTTGTAGGATTGGAAAAACGGGAATGCGGCATTTTCGCCACTTCTGTTTTCAGCATTAAAATCGATAAATCCTTTGACTGGTTGCTTAATAATATCTGGATAATTCAACGTAACTTGCTCTGCTGAAAATTCCTTTTTATTCACTTCAAAAGTAAACTCCGACAATTCTGCATTCAATTCATCCTTTTCTCTTCCTAGGTGTTCCCAGGTCAATACCCCACTCTCAGCTACAAAAGTGTTACCGATCAATTCCAATTTACCTGAAACGCTATTCACCTTAATAGAATCGGTTGTATTAAGAAATTTGAGATTTATGTTTTTCAATTTCACTATCGGCCCTTCCAAAATGGGCATTGGCTCGCTAAAAGCTGATAAGTCAACTGGACTATTTTCCTCTACTTGGTTGGTTTCTTCTGCGACAGCTTCCTCCTTGCCCCAACTATCGTCTCCCCAACTATCATCACTACCCCATCCGCCATCATCATTATCTTCCCAGCCATCATTTGCTTCAGATCCCCATTCACTTTCTACTACTTCTTCTTGAGGCTCTGTTTCATATTCTACTGATACCACTGGTTCAGAAGGCCATTCAAAACTGACACTACCACCTGAAAATGCCACTTGATAATATCTGCTATAAAAAATTGCCTTTTTCTCTAAAATTTGCTCTGTAGTTCTTAAAAGTATTTTAAATTGATTGGCTTCCAATTCTTCATATGCTCTTTTTGTGATTTCTAAGAATGTATTAATGGCATTTGCTGGGTCTTCCAAATTGGAAGCTGCACCAGAGAGCGTACTGATGAAAGGAAGTCTAAAATCACGAATAGAAAGATTATCAGATTTCATCTTACCGTAGATTTCTTCAATTAATAGCCGGTTCTGCTGAGTGAATAAATTATCCTGATTCCAGTAGTTTTGAAAAAAAAGTGATACGCTTTCCGATTTTTCGGTTCCAATTTGTGCCAAATCCATCTGAACCTCACCTAGAAAACCAGGTTTAGATGATTCTAAATCGCTTTCTTCATTTTGAGCTTGTAGGCCAAAAATAACTAAGAATAGCAATATGGTTGTAAAGTATAATCTCATTTATTCTTTCTAAGCAAAAGTGCTGTCCATTGGTTCCTTACCGATTGATTTGTTAGCTCTAACGAAAATTTTTGGCATTCATTCAAAATATCATCAATATCATTTTCATAAAACCCGCTTAGCATCAAACTCCCCCCTTTTTCAAGATGTTGTTGTAAATGTTGAATATCTGCAAGCAAAATATTTTTATTTATATTAGCTAAAACTAAATCGTACTTAGCCTCAACTGGGATACTCTCCACTTCTCCTTGCCAGACTTTATAAACAGATTTATCACATGAATTTAACGAAAAATTCTCTTTTGTATTTTCAACCGCCCATTCGTCAAGGTCATAAGCATCTACTGTTGAGGCCCCTTTAATTGAAGCTAAGATAGCCAAGATTCCTGTTCCACATCCAGCATCTAGAACTCTTTTACCAGTCAACTCCTTGTCTTGCATCAATTTTAGCATCTGATAAGTAGTCTCATGATGCCCAGTTCCAAATGACATTTTGGGAGTTACGATAATCTCAACAGGAAATTTTGGATTAGGCGAATGAAAATCAGCACGAACAAGAATTTTATTCTCCACTTCAATGGGCTGATAATTCTTCTCCCAATCTGCATTCCAGTTTTCCTTTTCTATTGTTCCCAATTGATAAGTAACTGTAGTCAGTTCGAAATACTGCTTAAAAAGCTCCTCTATTTGAGAAGCTTCTATTATTTGATTCTCCTCTGAATAGGCAAAAAGACCAGATCCATCCTCCTTTTCCTGAAAGGTAGAGAATCCTATTTGTGCCAACTCCGCCATGAAAATCTCTATAAAATCTTCGGTGCAGCTTACCTCTAAAGAAATATAGCTCATTAAAATGATTTGATAATATCTGTAAAGTCTCTTGATTTTAAAGAAGCCCCTCCAATTAAACCTCCATCTACATCAGGCTGAGAAAACAATTCCTTCGCATTATCAGGTTTGCAGCTCCCACCATATAAAATTGATGTTTCATTTGCTACCTCTTCACCAAATTTGGATGCAATATGCTGGCGGATCGTTTTGTGCATATCCTGAGCTTGATCTGAACTTGCCGTTTTACCTGTTCCAATTGCCCATATGGGTTCATAAGCAATCACAATATTTTTGAATTCGTCCGCGGATAAATGAAATAAGCTATTGGTCAATTGCTTGGTTACATATTCATTTTGAGTATTAGCTTCTCTGATATCCAATGGCTCACCGCAACAAAAAATTACTTTCAGATCATTTTTAAGCGCATTATCTGTCTTTTTTGCTAGTTCAGCATCAGTTTCGGAAAAGTGCTGTCTCCTTTCACTATGCCCTAAAATCACATATTGAGCACCTAAAGATTTCAGCATAGGGGCAGAAACTTCACCTGTAAAAGCACCAGCATCTTCATGATGACAATTTTGTCCTGCCAAAACAATTTTGCCCATCTCAGGGATTAGATTTTCAATTGCATATATAAAAGGAAAAGGAGCAGCAATTACTACTTTAACATTGGCAGGAGCTTCATCTTCCACCATATTTGCAATTTCAGAAGTCAATGCTTGTGCTTCTGCTAAAGTTTTATTCATTTTCCAGTTTCCTGCTACTATTTTTTGTCTCATCTTATTCTCATTTATAATTGAAAGCTAAAAAACAAAAATAAGAAGATTTGAGCATAAAGCTAAAGATGGTGCAGTAAGATGTGGCTATTGACAAATGAAATCTAAATTTACTTAAAAAGCTTTAGTAAATGACTACAGAACTTATTTTGAAATTCTGGATAGGCAATTTGTAATTAATCAATCAATTTAATACTCCCACTTTCCCATATCAACTGTTGGTTTCAAGTACACTTCCGGAATAAAATTATCAATATTCTTCAATTCAGAAGCTTTCATTAATGAAATCTTATGAATATTAAAACCCTCAATTTCCTGCAATTCTGGAATCCAATAACGCACATATTCTCCTTTACTATCATATTTTTTTGCCTGGCTTAAGATATTGAAATAACGGTTATCCCGAGGGTCATTTCCTACACCCGCTACATAGGCCCAGTTCCCCCAATTGCTGGCCACATCATGATCAATTAACTGATGCTCGAAATACCAAGCCCCCATTCGCCAATCCAATCCTAAATCTTTCACTAAGAAACTAGCTACATTTTGCCTGCCTCTGTTACTCATAAATCCAGATGCATTTAGCTCATTCATATTAGCATCAATGAATGGGACTCCTGTTTCTCCATTTTTCCATTTCTCAAATACTTGTAAATCCCATTTCCAATTCACTCCCTCTCCTTTAATGCCTTCCTTCTGAAAGAGCTTGGTTCCATATTTCTTTAAGACGAAATGAAAATAATCTCTCCAAATGAGTTCAAAAATCAGCCAATAGGTTGATTGATTTTTTTTTCGTTCTTTTTCATATTTCTTGACTTGGTAATAAATAGATTTTGGAGAAATACAGCCCTGTGCAAGCCAAGGAGAAAATTTAGAAGAATAGTCAGGTCCTAATAAACCATTCCTGGTGTTTTTATACTCTTTCAATAAGCTCGATTCCCAAAAATAATAGTTCAGTCTTTCCCAAGCTTTACTTTCTCCACCCTCAAAGTTTAATACAGATTTTTCGTCTATTTCAGTCTCAATAATTCCTAAGTTAGCGTATTGAAAATCGTCTATCAACTTGACTGAGGCTGACAAATCATCAGGCGTAGCAAACAACTCTCGAACTTCCGTTTGCTTTTCATTTTCCTTTCTGAATTGCGTGAAAATATTTGGTAATTTATTGATAGGCCAAGGGATATCGTCTTCATGAAAAAGCGTTGTTTGAGCGTAAAAATTAACTTCTAACTTGCTTCTGATGCACAACTCCTCAATAGATTTTTCTACTTGCGCTTCCTCTGTTCCAGCTTCCTTAGGAGCATAAAGTGCATCAAATTTACTTTCGGATAAAAACTCTTCAATAATTTTAATAGCATTACCTTTTCGAATTACTAACTGCCCTCCTTTTCTCTCAATGTTTTGCTTTAAATCTAAGACTGATTGCCAAATAAAATTTAATTTCAAATCCGAAGATCGCCTCATTCCCAATGGATTATCTTCCCAATCCTTTTCATCAAAAATATACAGCAATAAATAAGACCCAGAATTTTGAATTCCTTCCCAAAGTGCTTGATTATCTTCCAGTCTGAGATTTCTTCTAAACCAAATTAGTGATTTTCGGTGCTTTTTATACATTTCGCAAGAATTTTCATGAGTCATTATAACCGATTGATCAAAATTTATGTTTGAAGCTTTTTAATTAGGTTGATATGAGATAAATTGAACTTTGGAAAACGGTAGGGAAAGCACTATGAAAAAAATAAATTTCAATTCCATAAAAAGTCGAATGATTATTGGCTATGGCAGTATGGCGATGTTGATCGTTATTGTGGTTTTTATAACGCTTTCACAAATCGCCAATATCATGAAAATGGGCAATGATGTTTTGGAAAATAAACAGCCCTCCCGGATGTATGTAGATGCAATGAAAAGTGGAGTTCGACATTCCAATATTACTGTACAAAATTATTTGCTTTCGGGTAATGAACAACTGAAAAAGGAAATCACTGATATTTGGAACAAGGAAATTCAATCAGCTAAAGACAGTATTGATTCGCTAAAAACACATTGGAACAATCCTGAAAACATCATTATTTACGAAAAGCTGAGTAGGCTGGCTGAAAGAATTAAGAAAAATCAACAAGAAGTATTGAATAATGCTCAGTTTGGAGGAGGGGATGTTAGTCTATCGTTATTCAATTATCCAAATATGGAAGGTGATACGATTTACGGTACTAATGATTTACAAAATTGGATTGATGATGAGTTGAATAATCAGAGTTCAAATAGTAATCCAAATGGGCTTTTATATGAAGAAAATCTAAAAGCTTTGAGCGATGAATTTGATGAGAGAGCAGGTGTTTTGTATTCTAACCTAGAAAAACAATCTTTAGAAATTGGGGAACAAATTTTTGCAGCTCGTGACAGATTTGTAATAGTTGAAACCACCATTGTAATTGTTGCTATAATATTATGCTTCATTCTTTATCGCTTTGCCCGGAAGCAAATAAAAAGCAGTATTGACACCCTGCAAGACGAGGTTAAAATTCTTAGCGAAGGGAATATTCCTGAAACCAAAGCCCATACAAATGATGAACTGGACATCATATTGGAAGAAATTCACACCTTATCAAGCAACTTGGCAAATGTAAAGGATTTTGCTTTAGAAGTCGGAAAAGGAAGTTTTGATAGTGATATTTCTGTATTTAATAATCAGGGAGATATAGGTACTTCCTTGGCAGAAATGCGGGATAGTCTAAAAAATGTATCTGAGGAAGCTAGAATCAGAAATTGGACCAATAAAGGCTCTGCAGAATTCGGTGACATTTTAAGAAAATTTAACAATAATATTGCCGAATTAAGCAACCATGTCATCACATTTATGGTCAAGTACTTAAATGCCAATCAGGGTAGCATTTTCATTGTGGATGAAGACGAAAATGGAGAAGAGTCTTTACATTTAACAGCCACCTATGCCTATGATAGGAAGAAATTTATAGAAAAGACAATCCAGCCAGGACAAGGTCTAGTTGGGCAAGTGTATTTAGAGAAACAATCTATTTACATGAAAGAACTGCCTAAAAACTATATCACCATTACTTCTGGTTTGGGAAAAGCGACACCAAATAGTATTTTCATAGTCCCCTTAATAGCCAACAATATAGTTTATGGAGTAATTGAAATTGGTACTTTTACAGAGTTCACTGAAAATGAAAGGAAATTTATAGAGGACGTAGGAGAAAATATTGCCTCGTCAGTTCAATCAGTAAAAATTAATGAGAGGACAAATAGGCTGCTAGAAGACTCGCAGCAAATGACTGAAGAAATGCGGGCTCAAGAAGAGGAAATGCGCCAAAACATGGAAGAGTTGCAAGCAACTCAGGAAGAGATGGAACGCTCACAAAAAGAAAATAATGAGCGACTAACGGCAATGGAAAAAAGTGGACTGGCCTACGTTGAGTTTACACCATCTGGTGAAATAATTACAGCTGATGAAACTTTTATTAAATTGTTTGGATATAATTCTATTGATGAAATAAAGGGCAGACACCATCGAATATTTGTAAGTAATGAGTATGCCAATTCTGAAGAATATCATAGCTTCTGGGACAATCTAAGAACTGGAAAAATTCAAAGTGGTATTTTCGATCGGTACACGAAAAATGGTAGAAAAATTCATGTCAAAGGGACTTACACAGTTTTAAGGAACCAAAATGATGAGATCACAAAAATTATCAAATTTGCATTTGATATAAGCGAAATTTATCAGAATCTTGCGGCTTTACAAAAGGAAAAAGTAACATTAAATGATCAACTGGAAAATATAGAAGGAAAGATCCAAGGTACTGGAGAAGGGGGATTAGATGACTTGAAAAAGTATCAAAAACAGTTGAAGAAATCTTTAATTAATAAGCTTCAAAAAAATGAGGACGAATTAAAAGCCTCTCTCGAAAAACAAAAGAGAAATCTAGGCCTTTCCTAAGTACAACTCTCACGCACATTAGAACAGGAAATACCACTTTAATAAATTTTCGCGTATTTAAGAAACATACAAAGGACACTTTAGGTTATTCAACCCAATATGAAAAAAGTAAATCAAGGAAAGACAGGCGTTTTATTAGTAAATCTGGGAACACCCGATTCTACAAAGACAGGAGATGTAAGAAAATATTTAAGGGAATTTCTAATGGATAAAAGAGTGATAGATATTCCTTTTCTATTGCGTTGGATGTTAGTAAACTTGATCATTGCGCCATTTAGAGCGCCAAAATCAGCCAAAGAATACCGCAAACTTTGGGTGGAACGCGGTTCTCCACTGAAATTTTATGGGGAAGATGTTCGTGATTTACTTCAAAGCGAATTGGATGATGACTATGTTGTTGCTTTGGGAATGCGCTATCAATCCCCTAGCATAAAAAGTGCTTTGGAAGAACTAAGAAATCATAAAGTAGCCAAAATAATTGTGGTACCAATGTTTCCACAATATGCTTCGGCAACTAGTGGATCAGTTCACGATAAGGTCATGGAAATTGTTCAAGATTGGCAAATTATTCCACAAATTAACTTTATTAGCACTTTTGTAGAAGAGCCTGGTTTTTATAAAACATTTGCAGCTTTAGGTAAAAAACATATGGAACAGCATGATTATGATCATGTGATTTTCAGTTTTCATGGCTTACCTGAACGCCAAATTAGAAAGGGTTCGGTTGACAATTACTGTAAATTAGGGAGTTGCTGCAATGCATATCATGACAAAAATAGATTTTGCTATAGAGCGCAGTGTTTCCAAACCGCAAGACTTATTGCAGGTGAATTAAATTTACCAGAAGAAAAATTCACAGTCACCTTCCAGAGTAGGTTAGGAAATGATCCGTGGATTAGGCCTTACACGGATGATGTGTTAAAAGACTTAGCCAAAGAAGGCAAAAAATCAATCTTGGCTTTTTCTCCAGCCTTTGTTTCAGACTGCCTGGAGACCACCATAGAGGTTGGCGAAGAATTCAAGGAAGAATTCGAGGAAGCTGGAGGTGAAAGATGGGATTTGGTTGAGAGTCTAAATGATAACAAAGAATGGATAGATACCTTAAAATCTTTGGTTTTGAAAAATTAGATTTACTCAACATTCCAAACGTTAGACTTTTTTTGACTAAATTATTGGTTATAAAATTATATGAACAGCCAATGGTTTAAAATCATATTGCCCCTTACGTTGTGTACATTCTTTTACTCGGCCTTTGCTATTCAGTCTGACTCCATTCAATCAATACTAGATGATCAGCTTTTAGCAACTGAATTCAACAGCGAGGAAAGTGTATTGGAATACTTAGACCTGACTACCAAATTGTATTCGCGTTCTCCCACAGATGCATTGTACTATGTTACTTTGTTAGAAAACAAATTAGATTCCGAAGAAAATAAAAATGGCAAAGCTTATATTCTAAGTAAAAAGGGCACCTACTACTGGCTGCAAGGAATTTATGATGCGGCATTGACTGCTTACTTTGAGTCTTTAAAACTATTTGAAGAGTTTGATAATAAAATAGAAGTTGTAAAAACACTCAATAATATTGGAGAGACATACAAAAAGCAAAAAGACTATGTCCAATCTGCCAGATTTATTAAGTCAGCATTAGCCAAATTAGATGAAGTTGAAGATTTTTCTCCTGAATTAATATTAGTGAATTTAGGGCAGCTTTTTATGTTACAGGAAAACTATGACAGCGCCAATTACTATCTAGATCAAATATTGCAAAAAGATAGCGTCAGTGAACAATCGAAAGGATTTACAACCCTATATAAAGGAATTACTTATCGGAAAATAGGGCGAAATGATTCAGCCAAATTTTTCCTGCATCAAAGTTTAATTTATTGGTCCGAAATAAACTATGCTAGAGGTTTTGTTGAAAGTAAGATTGAACTTGCTCAAGTAGATATTAAACAAGGGAATTACTCAATGGCTAAGCAGTATTTGAAAGATGCTGAAACACTTGCCTTAAAAATCAATTCTTTAGACCTTTTACTAAAAGCTTTTCAAGCTAAAATCGATCTTTTCACAATCCAAGGGAGTAAAGATTCTTTGGTTTACTATTTTAATAAATACTTGAAAATTCAAGATTCTATTTTCAGCTCTGAATCAAGAGCAGAAATCAATAAACTCAGTATTCAGTATGGTTTAGCACAAAAGGAAAAAGAAAGCTATAAAATAGCATTAGAAAAATCGCAACTTGCTAATAAAATTGAGAATAGGACACAATTTCTAATTTTACTAATTGCAGCTCTTATCATCTCCATCGTGTTGATCATTTATTTGCGAAATAAGAGTACTCAACTCAAAAGTGCACATTATAAATTAAAACAACAGAAAGAGGAGATCGAACAAAAGCAAAAGAAGATTTCCTCTAAATCTCTAGAGCTAGCCAAATTAAATAAAGAACTTCATAACCTCAACAATAATTTGGAACAGAGAGTGATGGAAAGAACCCAAAAATTGAACGAAAGAAATAGACAAATCGCTGAATTCACCTATTATAATTCACATAAATTGCGTGCTCCTGTTGCTAACGTTTTAGGCCTTATAAATGTAATTGAACTCACAAAAGATGGGGAAATTGATCCGATAGTTTTGAACCATTTGAAAACAAGTGCGATGGAATTAGATAAAGTGATATTCAACTTGAAAAATCTGCTAAACCTGGATGAAGAAAACTAAATTCAAGTGATCACAGGAAGTACCACTGTAAAGGTAGTTCCTTTTCGAACTTTAGATGTAAAATCAACCGTACCTTTTAAAACGTTTAATGTATCCCTAACAATATACAAACCTAGTCCAGACCCTTCAATTCCTTGATGTGCTCTAAAAAACATATTGAATATTTTCCCTTGATATTCTTCAGGGATTCCAGAACCATTGTCTTCAACTTCGATCAGATAAGAATTATTTTCGACCTTTGCAGAGACCTTAATATAAGGTGGTTCATCTTTCTTAAAGTCATGATATTTTAAAGCATTAGTCACCAGATTACTTAATACTATATTAAGTCTTTTAGCGTCAGTTTTTATTTTGAACTCTGAATCGTAGGCCCTGATTAGCTCCACCTTTTCGGCATTTTCGTAAAATTTCAAATCCTCTACTATGCTGTCTATAACTACATCCATCCGGATTTCTCTTATCTCCAATGGTTTTTTAGTGTTAGTAGAAAAATCCATTATACTCCTAATAAATTCTTCGAGTTTATTGATGCTAATATTCATCAATTGGAAATAATCCTTAATTTGATCAGGATTATTTGACATCCCAGCAACTGAAATTAATCCACGTAGAGATTTGAGAGGGGCTACTAAATCATGAGAAGAACGATAAACAAAATTATCAAGTTCATTATTAATAGTTTTTAATTCTTCATTGGCTTCTTTTAATCTTTCTTTTTGGGATCTCAATTCGGCAGTCCTTTCTTTAACAGTCTCCTCCAATTTTTTATTCAGTACGCTCAGTCTGTGAGTCCTAAAACGAATAAAACCAACTATTAGGAGCCCAATAATAAGTATAAAGACGACATAAGAGATAGTGTATCTATACCAAGGTTTAGGAATTATTAAATCAAAATGAAATGGAGCAAATTGAAGATGGTCTAGTGTTGAGTGCTTTGCTTTTAAATGAATTGTATATTCTCCCCCCGGTAAATTAGTGTACTCTTTCCTGGAATTCGTAGTCCATTCTGACCAGTCTTCATCAAAGCCTTCCAAATAGTATGAAAACTGCAGGTCCTTTTCAAAAAACCCTGGTGCGGAAAAATAAAAATCAACCGATTTAAAATCAGCCAAGTTGAATTCCATGCGGTGACTACTATCGCGAACATAGAGCGTGCTATCCCCAACTCTAATATACCTAATCTTCGCCAAAGGCTGGAAATCTAGTTCTTCCTTGGGTTTGTAGAATTCCAGATATTGTATACCAAGACCACTCGTTACCCACAAATTATGCCTTCTATCGATTTCTGGATGGGATATGAAATTGGAAAATAGCCCGTTCCTGGTTGTTAACTTCTTCAATATCCGTCCGCCAGAGTCAAAAAGCTGCATTCCATTTTCCCAACTTGAAGTAATATATAAGGAATCGGATATTTTATCTGCCCAATATAAAAAGGTACTATCTGCTTTGTAGAAGTTTGAAATTTCACTTTCAAATGGGGTAGTCTCATATGTTTCAGCATTGTATTTGTAAACACCATTTTCAGATGTAAAAAATAACCAATTGTCTTCTTCCTGCTCCAGGACTTCCCACACATAATCATCTTCAAATCTAAACTCCTGATTTACATAAGCAATGGTATCATCTTCAAGAAGCGCTAAACCACCCTGATCTTTACCATATATTGAAATTAGTATATCATCTTTTACTTTATATGATGTTATACTGGCTCCTAAATTTATTCTTGACAAAATCTCACCATCCCATTTTAATAAAGAACTATCAAGACTGAAATAAGTAGATCCGTTTTTCTGCAGTATATTCCAAACGAAGGGAATCTCTTTATCATCAGGCCGCTTATCGTTTAAAGAATGGTAAATCAGATTGCCTGAACTACTACGTTGGAAATAGCCCAGATCTTCATTTCCAAATGTATAAATTTTATCTTCTATGATTTTAAGATAGGTAACAGGAGTAAAATTTGGAGTTTTATAAAGTTGCCAATGCGTTCCATCAAATTCAAGCAGGCCATTCTCATTGCCGAAATAAACAATACCATCTTCATCAGTAACAGCCATATTGTTAAAAGAACTGGCTCTGTAATTTGACCCGTCAAAATTATGAAATAGTATAGAATCTGTAAGCTGGGTAGCTGATTTTTTGACCGCCAATGCAGAACTGGAGTCTGAACTTTGATTTGAAAAGGCAGATAGGGAGGCTAGCAGAAAAAAAATAACTAACAGCATCCATTTCATAAACCTAACACTAATGCTGAGTTTCCTTAAGTCAGTATGATATATGTTATAAAAATACAAATCACCATAAATTTAGATAAATTTCATGAAGCCGAAAAATGTCTTAGACTAATGGCTTTTTTGCTTCGATATACAGCTAAGCAAAAATAGCCCATACTTCCTAAAAAGATATGGGCTATAGATATAATACAAATTAATGTTTTTATGACATTTCTATCAGCTCCTGATTGACATTCATAAAATGATATTCCGTTAAGGCTAGCGAACTATCTTGAACAAGTTTAATCCATTTACCATATTTAAAAAACCATTTTACACGTAGAGATATTAAACCTTTTGTATAATATGAGTATAGGAACGGATGAACTGCTAGACTTAAAGACTTTTCATTTTGCTTAGTAAGCAAATAATCCAAATCCTGCTCAATTTTATCTGTTACCAATATTGAAGCTGTAATTTTACCTGTTCCATTGCATGTAGGACAAGTTTCCTTCGTAACAATATTCAATTCCGGCCTTACCCGTTGACGAGTAATCTGCATCAAACCAAATTTTGACAAAGGCAATACAGTATGTTTAGAACGATCGGTTTCCATAAACTCCTTCATCCTTTTGAAAAGAAGTTTCTTGTTATCAGGATTTTTCATGTCGATAAAATCAACAACTATTATCCCGCCCATATCTCTTAAACGTAACTGCCGAGCTACCTCCTTAGCTGCCTCTAAATTAGTATTTAGGGCAGTGTCTTCTTGGCTTTCCTCATTATTGGATTTATTACCACTATTGACATCTACTACATGTAAAGCCTCAGTGTGCTCAATTATTAAATAACCACCACCTTTAATATTAACAGACTGCCCAAATAGTGATTTTAATTGCCTTTCGATACCAAAATGCTCGAAAATCTTATTTTTTCCAGAATAAAGCTTTAGAATTTTTTCCTTACTGGGGTCTATCTTCTGGATATAGGTCTGAATTTCCTTGAAAGTTTCTTCATCATCAACATGAATGTTGTCGAAAGTTTCATTCATCATATCCCTCAAAATAGAAGATGCTCTACCTACCTCACCTATGATTTTATCCTTCGGCTTGGCATCTTTGAGCTTCTTAACTCCGTTTTCCCAAGTATCTAATAAATTCCTTAGATCAGTATCTAATTCTGCTACCTCTTTACCTTCGGCAACAGTTCGGATGATTACACCAAAATTCTCTGGTTTAATTGATGATATCAACCTTGTAAGTCTCTTCCGTTCCTCACTAGTTGATATCTTTTTGGATATGCTTATTCCATTGGCAAATGGTACTAGTACCAAATACCTTCCTGCTAGTGACAACTCGCATGATAGTCTTGGCCCTTTCGTAGAAATAGGTTCTTTTATAACCTGAACCAACACCTGCTTGTTCTTAGAGAGCACTTGTGAGATCTTTCCTAATTTATCAATCTCTGGCTCTAATTTGAACTTACTTAATTTATATGAGGTGTTATTACGAGTAGTGGCAAATTTAGTATACTTTAAAAGTGAATTCACTTTAGGTCCAAGGTCATGGTAATGCAAAAAAGCATCTTTTTCATAACCTACATCCACAAATGCGGCATTTAAGCCTTGCATAACTTTCCGGACGTTTCCCAAATAAATATCACCAACACTAAACTGCTCTTCTTTATTGTCATAATGAATCTCTATGAGATTCCTATCATTTAGAAGGGCAATACGACTGCCATTTTGAGTTGAATTAATAATTAATTCATTGCTCAAAGCTCAATAAGTTTAAGTGAAAACTAAAAAAATGTCTTGTATAAAAGACAACTAAGAAGTAATTAATTACTTCTTAGTCTTGTGTCTGTTTTTTCTTAGTCTTTTCTTTCTCTTATGAGTTGAAATCTTATGTCTTTTTCTTTTTTTACCGCAAGGCATAACTTTTAAATTTTTTGTTAAACAATTTTATTTTAATTCATTTAAGTAACTATCCACAGCTGCTAACAACTGCTCGTCATTACTTTTATTTTTAATTTCTGAAAATAGCGTTCTGGCTTTTGCCTTCTGACCGTTATTCATAAAGCTCAATGCTAAATAGAACTCAGCTTGAATATTTTCAGGATGGTTTTTTAATAACTTTTCAAACCGTTCAATCGCCTTATTAAACTGACCTGATTGAATTGAAAGGATACCTAAATTAAACAATGCCTCTTCATTGTATGGATCTTCTTCCACCACTTCTAATAGCATGGAGATTCCTTTCATAGGATTTTCAGAAGACACATAAGTCATCGCCAATTTAATTTTAGCACTGTTATTAGAGGGATTATTATCCAGAACTTTCTGTAAATACTCTCTAGTTTTCACTGCTAATCCTTTTGCTTTATCAACATCAGCTGCAAAGCTGAAAGCTTCATAATAGGCATTTCCTATTATTCCATTATCCTCTGTAGATAATTCTACATATTTAGCTGCGCTATCAAGCCTATTAAGCTCTTTGAACATACTAGCTAAAGAATCTGCAAATATAACACTATTTTCCTGACTTTCAGCAACCATAAAACTATTTCTTAGTCGCTCTATGTCTCTTTTTACATCCGCTGGGATATTCCCTCCATGAGAACCCGACATAGTTGCAGTGGACGATTCAGTTGAATTGCCATTTGTTGATGAATTAGTTTCTATAGGCTCCGATCTCCCATCAATACTATCATTTTCATTGTCAACCACCACCTTGGGAAGGCTGAAAAATACAGCGACCAAAGCAATGGCCACAACAAATAATATGATTCGGGATTTTAGCATATTTGAATTTAAACTTCTTCGGTGATTTTGTTTGAGCTTTTGATTTTTTCTACAAAAACTTTAGATGGTTTAAAACTAGGTACATAATGCTCATCAATCACAATAGCTGTATTTTTTGAAATGTTTCGAGCAATTTTTTTAGCTCTTTTCTTATTAACAAAACTTCCAAAGCCTCTGACATAAATGTTTTCACCATCAGCCATTGAATCCTTCACTACAGAGAAAAATGCTTCTACTGTTGCAGTTACATCTGCCTTGTCTATACCTGTTTTTTCAGAAATTTCTGATATAACGTCTGCTTTAGTCACGCGTCTTTATATTTTAAAATTATTAAAAAATTTTCCCTTTCCATTTTGGGTCTGCAAAGGTAACCCTACATTTTTGAATTTAAAAGTAAAATCTTTTAAAGATATGTAAGATCTATTTCGAGATTTGATGTTTAACTTTTTAATTTTCAACAATTTATGCAAAATACAAAATATATAAGTCATAAAAATTAAATCACTCATAAAAATCGCCATTTAGGATTGAAAATCAGACAGTTACTTTTCAATACACCCCCATTGACTGATGCGTTCAATTTAATATCATCATGATAATCTTTCATCTTTTTATTTAAGAATACTCATATTTGCATCCATTATGTCTCAACGCTTCTCAAATCTTATTATAGACTGGTATAAAATCAACAAGAGAGACCTGCCTTGGCGGGACACCTCTGACCCTTACAAAATTTGGCTCTCAGAAATAATACTTCAACAGACCCGGGTGAATCAGGGCTTACCCTATTATGATAATTTTATTAGTCATTACCCCACAGTATATGATCTAGCAAATGCGACTGACGATGAAGTAATGAGATTATGGCAAGGGCTTGGATATTATTCCAGAGCAAGAAATCTTCACGAATGTGCTAAATCAGTGGTGAGAGATTATGGTGGAGAATTTCCTAACTCCTACAAAGAATTACTTACATTAAAAGGTGTAGGAAAATACACAGGAGCAGCCATCGCTTCATTTGCCTTTGATCAAGTAGTTCCAGTTGTAGATGGCAATGTGTTTAGGGTACTCGCCCGTTTCTTTGATGTTTCAGATGATATAGCCCAAGCCAGGACATTTTCCAAATTTTTTGATATTGCCAATTCTCTAATCCCTACGGAAAACCCCGCTTCTTTTAATCAAGCATTAATGGAATTGGGCGCATTGGTGTGCAAACCTAAAACGCCTCGTTGTGAGATTTGTCCGCTTAATCAGGAATGCCTGGCAAGAATTCATGGAAAACAAGCTGATCTACCAGTTAAGAAGAAGAAAATTAAGGTCAAAAATAGATTTCTGTACTATTTGATTTGGCAAAACGGAGAAAAACTAGCCATGAAGAAAAGAGGGGCAAATGATATTTGGCAAGGTTTATTTGATTTTGACCTATTTGAAAGTGAAAATGCACTTACACCTGAAGAAGTATTAGAAAAAGTAACAGAAAAATTCGTTCATGCCGAAGTGACTGATATTTCAGAGCCGGTCACTCATATTCTTTCTCACCAACGACTGCAAGCAGTATTTATTCAGTTAAAAAATCCAAACCACAATGTATTGAAAGAGACAGGCTTGGAGTACTACACAAGACAACAAGTTGAGGAATTACCAAAACCCAGATTGATCACGAATTATTTGACAAGCAAAAATATTTAGGTAAATTTATCTTTGAAGTTTACAGGTACTGGAAATTATTTTCCACACATTATCGGTAAACCTCAACTATTAACAGTAATTTTGAACTAAAACTTTTTAAACTATGTCAGGAGTAAACAAAGTAATTCTTGTAGGAAGATTAGGAAAAGACCCAGATGTTAGACATTTAGAAAGCGGTGCTGCCGTTGCTAATTTCCCAATTGCAACATCTGAAACGTACAAAGACAAAAACGGAAACAAAGTTGAGCAAACTGAGTGGCACAATATCGTTCTTTGGAGAGGTTTAGCAGAAATAGCAGAAAAGTACCTGCAAAAAGGAAAAATGGTTTACATTGAAGGAAAACTTCGAACTCGATCTTGGGAAAAAGAAGGGGTTACCCGATATACAACTGAAGTAGTGGGTGATCAAATGACAATGTTGGATTCTAAAGGCGGTGAAAGCCAAGGTTCTGGAGGTTCAACTGATTATCAATCAAATAATCAACCAGCGCCAGCGCAGAGCCAAACCCCAGATACAAATAGCGAAATGGACGATTTACCATTTTAATTTAAATAATCATAAAAATTGGAAGACCCTTCCCCTAGTATATTTTTATTAGCAAGCATAGCCGAAACAGGCAATCACTGGTTTTACATCATCAATGCTATATTGATGATGTTTTTACTTTTTATGTCAGCACTTGTTTCTGGCTCTGAAGTAGCTTTTTTCTCTTTATCGCATGATGATTTGGCAAAATGCAAAACCAGTAACCAACCAAAAGAACAAACCATTTTGGAATTGCTAAAGAATCCCAAAAAATTACTGGCGACTATCTTAATTCTAAATAATTTTATTAACGTTGGTATTGTTACTCTTTCCACTTATGTGACTTGGGAAATTGTAGGCACAAAAGAAACTGAAGGATTGTTGGTTGTAACCTTAACCGCAGTCGTCACCTTCCTGATTGTTTTCTATGGAGAGATTGTTCCCAAAGTATACGCCAACCAAAACAATTTAAGTTTTGCTTCGAGAATGTCATTGCCTCTGAACTTTTCTGCAAAAATCTTTAGCCCATTGTCTATTCCACTAATGAGTTTGAGTAATATCATTGAAAAAAGAGTAGAACAAAAGGGATTCAGCGTTTCTATTGATGAATTGCACCAGGCATTAGAAATCACTGCGGACAAAGACACCACGGAAGAAGAAAAAGGCATCTTAAAAGGTATAGTGAACTTCGGAACACTTTCCGTCCGGCAGGTAATGAAATCTCGTTTGGATATCACCGCTTTTGATATCGAAGATGATTATCACATGTTGATGGATCAAATCAATAAAAATGGGTTTAGTAGAATACCTGTTTACCGAGACACCATTGACAAAATAGAGGGTATTTTGTATGTTAAGGACTTATTGCCATATATTGATAAAGAAGACAACTTCGAATGGCAAACTTTACTTAGAACGGGTTATTTTGTGCCAGAATCAAAAAAGGTCGATAGTCTTTTAAAAGATTTTCAAGAAAAAAGGGTTCACATGGCAATAGTGGTAGATGAATATGGGGGTACTTCTGGACTCATTACATTAGAAGACGTAATTGAAGAAATTGTTGGAGAAATCAATGATGAATTTGATGAAGACATCGATGTGGCCTATAATAAACTTGATGAATACACCTATATTTTTGAAGGCAGAACTTCTCTTAACGATTTTTGTAAGATAATTAATGAGGAAGCCAGCGTTTTTGAGGAAGTCAAAGGAGAAAGTGAGTCATTAGGCGGGTTGCTATTAGAATTAAATAGCAAGTTGCCGCGAACTGGCGAGAAAATTAAATTCAAAAACTTCACTTTTACTGTAGTAGCAGTAGACCAAAAGCGAATCAAAAGGGTTAGGGTATTCACAAAGAACTAGACTGGAACTTCGCTTCAAGAATAAACTAAATCATCATGCTTATATTCGTATTAAGCACATTTGTAGCAGTATTCGTGTCTTTTCTATGTTCAATGGCTGAGGCAGTTTTATTGAGTGTCGACAAAGTCAAAATTGAAACTGATAAAGAAAAAGGACTTAGCTATGCCAAGATCATGCATAAGCTCAAATCCAATATTGACAGGCCTATTTCCGCCATACTAATCTTAAATACGATTGCCCACACAGGAGGTGCCACCATAGCGGGAAGTGCATTTGACGCGATTTATGGAGAAAAATACATCTGGATCTTTTCAGTAATTTTTACCATCGTGATTCTTTTTGGAACTGAAATTATTCCAAAGGTAATAGGTGTTAATAAATCAAACGCTATTTCACGGAAGATGGCATGGCCTCTGCAACTCATTATAAAAATTCTTCATCCCTTCATTGTCATCACTCAGGCCTTCACCAGATTATTAGTAGGCAAAAGAAAGAAGAGTAATCCATACAGCCTTGATGACATTCGGACCATTGCCAGAATGGCTAAAATGGAAAAAATAATTGACACCGATCAGGAAAGTATCATCATCAATACCTCTACCTTAAAAAAACGGTTTGTTAGAGAAATCATGCTTCCTGTAGATCAAATCATTTTTTTTGAGGAAAATGTTAGTTTTGACCGATATTTTAATGTGGCTTTAAAACATAAGCATACGCGCTACCCAATCAGTAGGACAGATTCTATTGAAGGAGTATATGGGTATATAAATTTTAAGGAAATTGCTTTAAATGAAAAAGAGAGCTCCGAAAACCGCTTGACAGAGTTTATCAGGCCGGTGATTTTTATTAATGAAAATACCCCTATCATCAACTTGTTGAAAAGTATGAATGAAAATCGATTTCATATATCAATGGTAAAATCAGAGGCTGGAAAAATAATTGGAATGATCACATTAGAGAATCTAGTGGAAACCATTGTGGGTGATATTGAAGATGAATTTGATTGAATGGGTAGCAATTAACTACCCATTTAAATTGAGTTTAAATTGCTTCTAATACATTCTTAAGCATGTTGTTTACTTCTTTGGCATGTTGAACAAGTTCCTCATTTTCCACCACTGCCATTGCAGAAGCAGGATCAATTGCTGTCACTTCTATATTACCATCTTCCATTTCCCTTATAGTGACATTACAAGGTAGCATTGTACTAATGTGAGGCTCAATAGATACTACTTTATCCGCATAGGTTGGATTACAGGCTCCTAAAATTACATGAGGCAAATATTCCTTATCTAATTTTATCTTCATGGTAGCTTTAAAATCTATTTCAGTTAAAACTCCAAAACCTTCTTCTTTCAAGGCTGATTCCACTTCACTTCTTACTGTATTGAAATCTTTATCTTTTAATATTTTCGAATGATAGTAATTCATTATTCTTAATTTTTTTGCTTGTTATAATAACGTCCAAAGCTGTAAATTGATTAGCTGAAATCGTTTATCTTATGTCAGTGATTACTATCTGTGATATTTGTTACATAGCAAATCCAAAATCACCTTTTAATTATTAAATCTGCTAAAATAAAAATCTGTCCCTGTGGATTAAATCTATTTCTATTTGTTCTCAAACATTTTTCAACTTTATCGTTTATTTGCAGTATGGATTTTAAAATCATAAGTGAATATCAACCTACCGGGGATCAGCCAAAAGCAATAACCGAACTTCAAAAAGGAGTTGAAGATGGGGAACAAGATCAGGTACTTTTAGGTGTAACTGGCTCTGGAAAAACATTTACTATAGCAAATTTAGTGGAGCGAGTTCAAAAACCCACCTTGGTTTTAAGCCATAATAAAACATTAGCTGCGCAACTTTACGGTGAATTCAAGCAGTTTTTTCCCGAAAATGCTGTAGAATATTTTATTTCTTATTATGACTACTATCAGCCTGAAGCTTTTATTCCTTCCAGTAATGTTTATATCGAAAAAGATTTATCGATTAACGAAGAAATTGAAAAATTAAGGCTAAGTGCAACATCTTCACTACTGTCGGGTAGGAGGGATGTGATTGTTGTAGCCTCTGTTTCTTGCATTTACGGTATCGGTAATCCCGATGAATTTGGCAAAAATATTATTCGTTTACAGGAAGGTGACAAGGTTGCACGCAACCAATTACTTTTTGCCTTTGTAGATATCCTATACAATAGAACTACGGCTGAGTTCAAAAGAGGCACCTTTAGGGTAAAAGGAGATACTGTTGATATTTATGTCGCTTATGCTGACTTTGCCTACAGAATTATGTTCTGGGGAGACGAAATAGAGTTCATTCAAAGAATTGATCCTGAAAGCGGAAAGAAAATCTCAGATGAAAAAATTATTAGCATTTTCCCCGCTAATCTATTCGTTACAGGTAAAGATGTATTACACCAAGCCATCAAGGAAATTCAAGACGATATGGTGGAACAGGTGAAATTTTTTGAAAGAGACGGCCGATTTTTGGAGGCAAAACGTCTGCAAGAAAGGACTGAGTTCGACATAGAAATGATGCGTGAATTGGGCTACTGCTCTGGGGTAGAAAATTACTCTCGATATTTTGATAGGAGAACTCCCGGCACTAGGCCGTTCTGCCTTTTGGATTATTTTCCTGATGACTTTTTGATGGTAATTGATGAGAGTCATGTAACTGTCCCACAGGTCAGGGCAATGTATGGCGGAGATCGAGCCAGAAAAATAAACCTTGTAGATTACGGCTACAGATTACCTTCTGCGATGGACAATAGGCCCTTGAAATTTGATGAATTTGAAAACTTAATCGGCCAGACAGTTTATGTAAGTGCCACTCCTGCTGAATATGAGTTAAGAAAAACGGAAGGAACAGTGGTTGAACAAGTAATTAGGCCAACAGGATTACTCGACCCAGAAATTGATGTCCGTCCAAGCGGCAATCAAATTGATGACTTGTTGGAAGAAATTGATGAGCGGGTGAAGTTAAATGAGCGAGTTTTATGCACAACTTTAACCAAACGAATGGCGGAAGAACTACATAAATTTCTGGGGAGAGCTGGCATTAAATCAAGATATATTCATTCGGAAGTGGACACCTTGGATCGGGTAGAAATCCTGAGAGATTTACGTTTAGGTGAGTTTGATGTACTAGTTGGGGTGAATTTATTACGAGAAGGCCTTGATCTACCAGAGGTTTCTTTAGTCGCTATATTAGATGCGGATAAAGAAGGATTTTTAAGAAATCAGCGTTCTTTAGTACAAACCATTGGTCGTGCAGCTCGAAATGAAAAAGGAAAGGTCATCATGTATGCCGACAAAATTACAGATTCGATGCAACAAGCCATGGATGAAACTAACAGAAGAAGAGCAATCCAAAAAGCATATAACGAAGAGCATGGAATTACTCCCAAAACAATATTTAAATCTAGAGAAAGTATACTGGGACAAACTGTGGCGGTTGATTCGAAAAAAACTTCACAACAGAAATATTATGCTGGTATAGAGGAAACTTCAGTCGCTGCAGATCCTGTGGTCCAGTATATGGATAAGCCCGCTTTGGATAAAATGATTGCTGCTACCAAAAAGAAAATGGAAAAAGCAGCGAAGGATTTGGACTTTATCGAAGCTGCGAGATTACGTGATGAATGGCAAGAACTACAGAAATTAAGAGAAAAGAAATGACTTTCTGATAATACTAAAAGATTATCTTTACAAAAAATTAACAAATATGAAAATTAGAATAATAAGTACTTTCATTTTAAGCATTTTCACATTTTCTCAAGCTTTGGCATGGGGGCAAACTGGACATAGGGCAGTGGGAGAAGTGGCTTCCTTTTATCTGAAAAGAAAGGTAGAAAAGCGAATTAACGAGATTTTAAGCGGAGAATCTATAGCTGTAGCAAGTGTATGGATGGACAATATCAAATCTGATGACAGCTGGGATTACGCTAAACCTTGGCATTATGTTACTATTCCTGATGGAATGACGTATGATGAGACTGAGAAGAGCCCGGACGGGGACATCATTATGATGATTGAGAAAATCACAAAAGAGTTAAAAACTGGATCTTTAGATTCGAAAAGTGAACAAGAAAAACTTAAGATGTTAATTCATTTGGTTGGCGACATTCATCAGCCTTGTCATGTTGGAAATGGTGAAGACGTTGGCGGAAATGCCGTTAAGGTCAAATGGTTTGGGCAGAACTCAAATCTTCACAGAGTTTGGGATAGCGAAATGATTGATTCCAAAGCATTTAGCTATACAGAACTGGCTGATGCTGTAAACATCACTACAAAAGAGGAAATAAAAACTCTTCAGAAAAATACAATAGACGTCTGGTATCAAGAAGCAATGGATCTAAGAGGTCAAGTGTACAGTTTACCCGAAGACATGTATTTAGGCTATGAATACAGCTATAAGAATTGGGCTACAGTTCAAGATCAAATTAAAAAAGCAGGAATTAGATTAGCTGGACTACTGAACGAAATATATGGATAAGCCAGTCAGAAGTGAAGCAAAACATTGTTTCACTTCTCTTTAATCAAGATAAAATCACCTTCAACTTCAATTTTAATAAATCCATCTTTTTCTAAGTAAAAGCCTTTTCCATCCTTGCTTAAATTTTCAATAGCTACTATATCATTATTTAGAATATCAATTTTATAATTCTTAGGATACCACTTCCTAAACTTATAATTGGGAATTAGCGTGTATTTCCCGTTGTCAGTAAAAAATATAATTGGGATCAAAAACTTCACTGCCTTTTTATCATCAATCAGTTTGCTCATTAAATCTGAATCACAAAATATGTAAATAGCAGTGTATTTCTTGCCCTCAGCCCAATTATTAATGCTCCAAGCCAAATTTGAGGAATTGTAAACAAGACTTCCATTATCTCTTATGTCAACCTCCTCTTCCTGACTTACCAAAAATCCATCCACCTTCGTTTGCTTACTGCTAAATACCACTTCCATCTCGGGAGCGATCAATAAAATAGGAGACCAAGCTAACAATTCGGAAATCTCGTTCCAATTATCAAATAATTCAAATACTAATACCGGGGGCTCTTGTTCATCCCTTATGATATGGTGAGAAGACATATTTTAGTTATATTAATAATAATTCATTTAAACCAATGATAAGATAAATTCATTTTGTAAAATTACAGTGGAAATAACATATTTTACATAAACAATTGCTAAAAGTGAAGTTTACCTCTACTATCATAATAATATATTTACTTATTTTTTTGCCTCTTTCTATGAAAGGGCAAAATCAGACAATGATAGATAGCTTAAAGTCCACACTTTCTTCAGCGGGCCCTTCGAAAAAAATAGATATTTATAACCAATTAGCTTGGGAGTTCAGAAAATCATATCCTGATAGCACATTGCTCTATAGTCAAAATGCAATTGAAATTGCCTCCAAAAGTGCTGAACTAAATGAAAAAGTTGTAAAATCTCTAAATTTTAAGGGAGTCGGTCATTTTTATGAAGGTGAGAATATAAAAGCATTCGAACTTTATCAGCAAGCTAAAGATTCAGCTCTAATCTATGGTGATTCATTGCAATATGGTTATTCTCTTAATAATATTGGACGATTGTATTTTAATCAAGGAAACTACGTTGCTGCGTATGATAATTTTTTTCGAGCTTTAGAAATATTCGAAGCAGTACAAGATAGCATTTCTATGAGCTACGGGTACAAGAGTTTAGCAGAATTGTATCAATCTCAAAACAATCTAGAAAAGGCATTGGAAATGTCCTTAAAGACTGCTGAAATCCGTCAAATTTTTGATGACCCTTCTGGCATCATCTCCATTTATCTAGAAATTGCTGGTATTTATGGGCAAATGGAAAATTACAATTACAGCCTGAAATATTTTACCGAAGCATATGAAGTCGCTTCCACAATAAATGATGAGGCAAATCTGGCCATAATAAAATTGTCTATAGCAGAAATGAATACAAAGAGAGGGCAGCTAGCAATTGCATTAAACAATGCAAATGAAGCACTCGATTTTGCTTCAAAGGCAAAAAATATCAACCTAATTATTCAAGTTTATTCGCTTCTAGGAGAAATACATTATTACAGAAATGAATATCAGCAAGCATTAAAATACTTCGACAAGGTTAATCAGCTAGCTACAAATAATGATATTACCTACGAACAGGAAGCTTATTATTACATTTCCATGATTTCTGAAAAGCAAGGTGAAACCGAAAAGGCTTTTGATTACTTCAAAAGATATACGACATTGAAAGAAAAAACCGAAAACGTTAATACTGCTCGTGAAATTGAAAGATTAGAAGGAAGATTAGCTTTGGAAGCAAAGGAAAAGGAAAATGAGCTATTAAAAAAGAACGAAGAAACCTACAAACAAGTAATTCAAAATCAAAGAGCTTTCAACATAGCACTAACCGCCACTATTGTACTTGCCATCATTATATTAGTTATCATTTGGATTACAGCAAACAGAAGAAGAAAACTCAATCAAATTCTTCAGACAAAGAACATAAAAATAGAAGACCAGCAAAAAAAGATTACTCTTCAGAATAAAGAAATTAAGGCACAAAATGACGAGTTGATTATTAGAAACAAAGAATTAGATGACTTGAATAATGAGAAAGACTCTCTCTTGAGCTTGGTTGCCCACGATATGAAAGCCCCTTTCCATAGAATTAAAGGCTTAACTGAATTATTACGATTATCAGGACTAAATGAAGAGCAAAGTCAATATGTGGGTATGATTAGGAATAATGCTAAACACGGGGCGTATCTAATCAATGATTTACTGGATGTTAATTCTATTGTCACAGATAAAGAAGAATTAAAATCTGAAAGCTTTGAGTTGAAAAAGATACTGGATGATACCCTTTCAAACTTTTTGATCGAGCTCACCAACAAACAAATTGAATACAAAATAGAATGTGAGCCCGGTTTGAAAGTTAATACTGATAGGAATTATATCAATCGGATACTCGAAAATTTAATTTCCAATGCAATCAAATTTTCTAATTTAGAGTCTGAAATTATCCTACGAGCAGGAGTTATTAAAAATAACTTTTGGATTAGCGTCAAAGATTTTGGACCGGGCTTCACTGAAGATGATAAAAACAACCTTTTTAAGAAATTCAAAAAGCTGTCTGCAAAACCAACTGGAGGAGAAAGTTCAAATGGACTTGGATTGGCAATAGTTAAAACTCTAGTAGATCGGTTAAACGGAAAAATCAATCTGGAAACTGAACTAGGGAAATACAGTGAATTCACTATCTACTTCCCTATCTCTTAAAATATTAAATTAAAATCCCATCTTTCCTGATTTCCAACCATTAGTTTCTACATCATTTGCAGATTTCAATACTTTATCTTTCATTTCCTTTTTAAAACTCTCCAAGCTTTTAGAGACATTTTCATCAAAATTAGATACTATTTGAGCGGCTAAAATTCCAGCATTTTTTGCTCCATCTAATGCAACAGTTGCTACTGGTACCCCGCCAGGCATTTGTAAAATAGAAAGTACTGAATCCCAGCCATCAATGGAATTACTTGATTTTACTGGCACGCCAATTACTGGCAAGGTAGTGTAGGCTGCAACCATCCCAGGCAAGTGAGCAGCCCCTCCTGCACCAGCAATAATGGCATGAAAACCATTGCCCTTAGCTGACTTTGCAAAATCCATCATTCTTTCCGGAGTTCTGTGTGCAGATACAATTGTTAGCTCATAGCTAACGTTCAATTCATCTAAAACTTTAGCCGCCTCACTCATTACTTTCAAATCTGACTGGCTACCCATTATGATGGCTATTTTCCCTTTTTGACTCATGCTTTTACCTTTAATGTTGATTTAACGATTTCGATCTTTCTTTTTAGTGAAGTCAAGCTTGGATCAGTAATGGTAACATGTCCCATTTTTCTAAATGGTTTAGTTAATTTCTTACCATATAGATGAACCGATGCCCCTGATATTCTCATGACATCTTCCATCCCCTCATACATTGCATCTCCTGTAAATCCGTCTTCACCCAAAACATTTACCATAGCAGAGCTGATTTTAGTTGAAGTATCACCAAGCGGAAGATTCAAAATGGCTCTAAGGTGCTGGTCATACTGCGACACAAAGTTGCCTTCAATGCTTTGATGTCCGCTATTGTGAGGTCTTGGTGCGATTTCATTTACCAAAATTTCATTATCATTGGTTAAGAACATTTCCACGGCTAAAATCCCTACCATTTTCAATTTCTTGATGATATCAACTGCTACGTTTTTAGCCTTTTCTGCTTCCTGTTTATCAATTATTGCAGGTGAAAGCAAGTATTCTACTAAATTATGTTCCGGGTGAAAAACCATCTCAACCACTGGAAATGAATTCACTTCTCCATCCTCATTCCTACTGACAATTACCGCCAGCTCCTTTTTGAATGGAACAAATTCTTCTAGCAGTGATGGGGCATCGAAGCCCTTTTCTATATCGTCCTGAGATTTAATTACTTGTACCCCTCTTCCATCGTAGCCCCCTTTACCAATTTTATGGACTGCAGGCAGTTTTTCAATATGCTCCTTTAAATCAGCTTTGTTGTCAGTTAGTACGAATGGGGAAGTCGGGATTCCGTTGTCTTTATAGAATTGCTTTTGAACCCTTTTGTCTTGGATCATTTCAATAATATCTGGTTGAGGATAAACCTTGACACCTTCAGATTGAAGCTTTTTCATTGCTTTGATATTGACTTTCTCAATTTCAATAGTCAAAACATCACACTCTTTGCCAAATTCGTACACCGAGTCATAATCTTCTAAATCACCAACTCTAAAATCAGCTACCAAATTTGAGCATGGAGCATGTTGATCGGGATCCATCATCTTCAAGTCAATATTGATATTGATGGCACTTTGTAAAAGCATTCTGCCTAATTGACCTCCACCTAAAACTCCAACTTTTAAATTTGTATTAAAACTCATAATGCAATTTTGAATAATTTAGAAAACAAATATAATATTTATAAATATCTATTAAACATTACAAATGCCTAACAATGCGGAAAACTCCACTTAGCTCCATTTTTTGAAAAAAACAGACATAAAAAAAGCCTTTCGGTATAGTGAAAGGCTATTGAAAAGTATACTATGAAAGGCTTATTTACCTTTTACATCTTTTATTTTATCTGCATTTATTTCCACTTTCAAGATAAATAAATCAAATTCTTCATCGATAGGTAAAAATTTATAAACCAATTTCTCCCCTGTTTTTCTCGCAATGTCAATTAAACCAAGACCGGCTCCTCCCTTATCAGAAAGCTTACCATGCTTAATCTGTTGCATGTACATTTTTTTCAGTTCATCAGCACTGGCGGCATTTACTTCATCAATAGCAGATCTTAAATCATCTACCTTGTCTCTTGCTACTTTATTGCTAGTGATTACATAATAAATATCTTCTTTATTACCAATCACAAATAAACCATTCCCAATTTGAGCATCAGTAATTTCATCGGAATGCTTATTCATGTTTTGCAGAGTTTCTACCATTACGTGGTAAACCCTCTTTTTAACATATCTATCTTCCTTTTTACGCTCCATGTCTGATTCTGCCATAGAGGTAAACATCTTAGTAATTTCATGGTTGAACTCTCCCAAATAGACTAACGAAATTCCATTTCCTTGCATTTCAGAAAATAGACTTAGTACTGATTTGATGAAATTTACATTTAAATCCATCTTGTTTTCATTTATGTTATCTATCATCAATAATTAGATTTTATTTCTTTTTTTATAAGATACTTCTAACTTTTTCCAAATTAGTAGATTTTTTTTGAAAAATCAGTCAATTCCCAAATCAATTGTATCAATTGTATTTTTACTGTTCTTTTTTGCCCTTGTTTTGCCCTTATTTACATTTCCAAAGGTATGATTAATACCAAATCTAAAATCAACTGCTCTACCTTGCATGGGGTTTACAATAGATAATAAATCGTTGGTTGCCAGGACAATCTGGAATGGTACTAAATTCAATGTCACCCCTGTCCCAAAATTGTTTACTCTACCATTCATTAGAGTTGCCGAAAAAGCAAAATTAAAGAACGTGCCTGCCTGAAAGTTATACATACCCGTAAAAGCTGGAATCAATGTGCCTCTATATAATTCAGAATACAATATAGCCGAAGCTGTCTGTCTTCTACTTAATTGATAAGACGCCCCTGCATAGATTCTCGCAGTCAAGGATGTTGCAAATGATTCATCTGTGGTTTCAGCTATTTCCAAATCATTTATAACACTATCAAAATCATTGATAACTGAGATATCTTCTCCGTTTATTAATTCAACAACATCGATCCCACTAAAATTATACTGAAATGAAGGGACAGCTAATTTTGTGGCATATTGGCTATTCCAATTAATAAATCCTAAATCATTCAGACTAGCAAAAAATCTTATCTTCCTGCTGAATTCATAGGTGGCTCCCAGATCCAATCCAAAGCCACCATTTGAAAGCACAGAGCTTCTGATATCATCACTTTCAAAATCTTCATCAGAAACTGAAGCAGCAATCCCTGCAGTTCTAATATCAAATTGATTGACGTCTATTGCGAGAGAATCCCCTCTAAAATCCTTATTCCCGTAAGTTCTTAATCTAGCATCAAAGTTTTTAATATCAGCGTATCCATGGCCAATTAAATATTTAATTCTTATTCCTGCCGTCATTTTTCCTCCCAAAATCTCTCGTCCGTGAGATACTCCTATCTCAGTGTAACCCATTAATTTAGTCGAAAATCTATTTAAATCAAGAAGCCCATCCTTCAATTCATCACTAGCGTTTCCTAAGACCGCAAACTGAAAGAACTCTCTTGGGAGGCTAACTCTAGCTGTAGTTCTAGTATTAATGCTTACTGCAGTATAGCTAGTTAAGCCTCGTATTCCTAAGTGAAACAAATTAATATTATTGTTCGAGCTAATCCTATTATTGCGTTTTATAGCACTAAGAATATTATTTGAATTTAGACTACCGTCCTCATCTTTTGTATTTAACAGTTCAAGGTTTGTAAAATTTTGTGCCGTATTAATATGAAATCCGGACAAGCCAGGAAGACCGAAGGAAAATTTGTAGTCAGGTAAAATTGCAGGATTTAAATTATTCGCCTGTGGCAAGGTCTTGTTAAGTCCATAAGAAATCATATCAGATTGTGCCAAAGCCTTGCTGCCATTCCAAATAAACAATATCAATAATGAGCTATATATAATCTTTTTCATAATTCCCCGGATTAAAAGTTTACATTATATTTAGCCTGAACCGCCAAATTAAATTGAACTGAAGCATCGGAAGTTATCCGAACTACACTACTACCATTATTGGTAGTTGCGACAGTAGCCCTAATCCCAACTCTTTTAACTTCCTTCAAATCCTGTAGTTCGTTTGAACTAGTACTAGGATTATCCTCTAATCTTATAATATCATTAATAGTCGTTGGTTGATCTTCCGTGCCCCCTGCCAAAAACTTACCATCGAATAAGTTCATTACAACAGTACTATCTTCATCTAATAAATCTGCAGTGAAGTCTAGGTCAATTGGTAAAGAATTTTCAGAGGTGAACTTGAATAAAGCATATTGTAACTCTTGGGTATCGATGCCTTCCAACGAAACGGTCTCATTGATTTCCAGACCACTTAAACTAAATTCCAGAGGCAAATTAATTTCATACCCCACTTGAATGTACGAGTCCCTTGTTACGAAATTATTAGGAATATCATTAGGGTCAATTAAACCATCAATTTGCAAGCTAACCGAATCAGGCATATTATTAATTAGGTTTTTAAATACATTGTCGAAGTTCACCTCTGATACAGCAACAGAGCCTTCTTCGGAAGCTTCTAAATCGATGGCATTGTTTATTGGCTCTTCAGTAGATTCCCCATTTTTAAAGGATGTGAAATTATTTACATCAAAACGAACCGGCAGCCCCATTGAATTAGAAAACATTATTCTAAATTGTGGATTCTCAAAATAATATTCTATATCATTTAATAGCTCACTATCATCCAAAAAGTCTGTTTGAACTGTATTTGATTCAGTACTAATATTTTGAGAGCTTAAATCTCCGTAAAGTGCTCCAAAATCCATATCCTGAAACCCTATATTTACATCTAAGCTGTTCACTCCAAAAACTAAGTCTTGATTAACTCTGGAAAGGGATAGTTCAAAGGAAAGCTGTACCTGCCCTTGAGTAGGGTCAGCATTAAAGCTAAAGGCAATATCGTTAAACTGATTTACACTTTGGTCCGTGGATATAGGGTTAAACCCATCATAAATAAAATTTTGATTATAATCCAATATAGAATTGTCGTTAGGATCTTCCATTGAAAATGATAAATCTACATTGGCAGGAAAATCTTCTTCCACTTCTATTGCAACTTCACCCGCGTCAATTACGATTTCATCTAAATTTGCCGGATTTGGATAATCAATCATTACTTCTCGCAATACCGTTACTTCACCATTCGAATTGAACAAATCAATTTCTTCTTCTGTCAAAATGATAGGAGGAACATTTAAGGACGTATTGTTTAAAGTGTAATATTCTGAAGCGGATTGACTAAACAAACTATCATCAGAAATGGAAATCACAATTGTCCTATTGGCATCAGTCGTAAAATCAATACTGCTGGAATTTGATTCTAATATTTCCGTAAGCGTAAACTTTGAATCAATCAAGGGAATCCCAAGTTCTGGGCTCCATTTAATGTCTTCAACAGACAATTCACTCAGCTCAGAATAGCAACCACCAATAAAAACTGATGCAAAAAGTGCCAAATAGAAGCCCGATTTTCTGAAAATCCATTTCATATTATTAAATTTTGATTCAAATCTACCTAAAATTGAATGATTACTATAAAATATAGAAATAAAAATATATGGAAAAATCAATGTTTTTTATAGGAATTTGCCCTCCTCATCCATTAGAAAGGGAAGTTCATGGAATTAAACAGGAGTTTTATCAAAAATATGGGATCAAGGGCGCTTTTCGTTCAAAAGCACATATTACGCTACAAATGCCTTTCAAATTGGCTATCAGTAAAGAAGATCTTTTTTTATCAGCATTAACACAACTTTTACAAAATCAAAAAAACTTTACTGTTCAGCTTAAGGATTTTGGATGTTTTGAACCAAGGGTAGTTTTTATTAACGTAAGGGATGATTTTGATCTCAATGAACTACAAAAATCGGTTGCGAACTTTATGAGGCAATTTCAAATTTTTAATGATACACACAGAAAAAATGGCTTTGCCCCTCATATAACAATCGCATTTCGTGATATGAAAAAACCTATCTTTTATGAGATTTGGAGTGAGGTTAAAGATCGCACTTTTCAGAATTCATTTTTGGCCGATTCGCTAATTGTCTTCAAACATAATGGCAAAGCTTGGGATATATTTAAGGAAATCAAATTTGGTTATACTTGATAATTGCAGTTTCCAAAATCCTTCTTTACTTTAGTATTTAACTAAAGCCTTACTCAATAATGAAGCAAAAAATCAGAATATGGCTTCGGAATTTTTTTGGATTTTCAAGAACTGAGACCAACGGATTTATAATTCTCGTCCTTTTGATGCTTATCATACTTGCCGCACCGTTTGCTTCTCGTCAACTATATAATATTTACAGCAAGAGCGTACAGTCTGCAGACGACAAAAAACAGCTAAAATCTCTAATGGCGGAGCTTAAAAATTCAGTGGAGATTAAAACAGTAGAAAACAATAAAGAAATCTTTAAAACATTTGATCTAAATAAATCTAGCGTTCCTCAGCTGATTTCAGCAGGCTTTCCTGAATACCTTGCCGAGAGGATCGTAAAATACCGAAAAAAGATAAAACCCTTTGAGTCAAAATCAGAGCTTTTGAAAATATACGGAATGGATAGCTCCTTGTATGAGAAAATTCATCCGTTTATAATGCTTACGAAAATTACACCTAAAGCTGAAGAGAAATTTGAAACTGGTAGTAACAAGGACAACACGATTAAGAAAGAAAAAGACACTAAACGAACGACTGAAAAAGTAAAAATCCAACGATTCGATATTAACAAAGCAGATACTGCCCAATTGCAAAATATATTTGGTATAGGTCCTGCTTACTCACAACGGATTACCAAATATCGAGATTATTTAGGTGGCTTTAATTCTCTGGATCAGCTTGAAGAGGTATATGGATTAAAGAAAGAAAATTTAGATTCTCTTCTCAAGTATGTCTTTATTGAACAGAAAAAAAACTTAAAGCAACTTAAAGTTAATCAACTTAATGCTGACAGTTTGGTACAACATCCGTATATTTCCTACAAAGAAGCAAATGTGATTATCAATTACAGAAATCAACATGGGAAATTCAATTCGAGTGAGGACCTACATTCCATCATGATTTTGGATAGTAGCTGGGTGCAAAAAGTAAGCCCTTATCTTTCATTTGAGTAGTCAATTTCAAAACTCACTTACAAAAAAGCCAATATTTTCTTAACTTGATTCTTTGCTAATTATTAATATATGCACGACATCCTAAGGTATTATTTAAAACGGCTAACGAATCTTTCCGGCACCAATAGGTCACTCCTACTGTTGCGCTTGATTTCTGACCAAACCTTAGATTTACATGACTTCGATTTCCTGTTAAATAAAAGTTCTTTTTCCTTAATAGAGGATTTAATTTCAAGAAAGAAACACATTCCTCTTTCTGCCATCTCAGATCCCCGGCTCGAAAAAAATAATATCATGAGCAGGAAGTTGAAAAAGTTAAAGAGAATTGAAAAATTTATATATGACGAAAGAGGAGCAAAAGACCTTTATGTTGGATGGCCTTTTGTTAGAGGCAAATTTCAGGGCGGAACCTCTGTTCGCTGCCCACTTATTTTTTTTCCTATTGAAGTAAATGAAGTGAATGGTCAATGGGTGATGGAGTTAAGAGAAGATGTCAATATCACCTTCAATAAATCGTTCCTATTAGCCTATGCGCATTTTCATGGAATTAAAATAAGCGATGAGCTTATAGAGAAAGTATTTGAAATCTATGATCCTGATAGCAGAGTCTTCAGAACTGATTTGTATCAAATTTTTAAAGAAAGTCCTATAGAACTCAACTTCAATCAAGATAATTTTATGGATGTACTGCATCGCTTTAAGGATTTTAAAAAATCTGATTTTGAAACTTACGAGAAAGAAGGCGAACTTAAGCTGTATCCAGAAGCAGTCATTGGGATTTTCCCGCAAAGTGGTTCTTACTTAGTACCGGATTATACATACCTTCTAGAAAAAGATCAGGAAGTTAAAGATATAGAAGAGTTTTTCTTAAGTAGAAACCCAGATAAACAAACCGAAGATCCTTCTGATTACTCCCAACGGTATCGATTTATTGAGAGCGTCAAGGAAGAGGAAACCTTCACCGTATTCCCTATGGATGCCTATCAGGAAAATGCCCTGAAAGCGGTGAAGAAAGGGAATTCATTAGTAGTGCAAGGCCCTCCCGGAACTGGAAAGTCTCAATTGATAAGTAATTTAGTAACGGACTTCATTGCCCGAGGTAAACGAGTATTGGTGGTTTGCCAAAAAAGAGCTGCCCTTGATGTAATTCATGAGCGCATGAAGTCAATTGATATGCAACCCTTCGTAGCCCTAGTACATGATTTCAAGAACGATCGAAAAGCTATATTCGAACAAATCCAAAATCAAATTGACAGATTAGAAGAGTATGAAGCCAAAAATAATGGCCTAGATTCTGTGCAAATTGAAAGAGAATTTCTGAAAACCAGCAGAATTATTGATCAGATTGTTGAAGAAAAAGAGGAATATAGATTGGCATTATTTGATGAATCAGAATGTGGTATTTCCGCTAAGGAGCTCTATTTAAATTGCGATTTTAATGATACTAAAATCAATTTAAAGCAGATTCACCGGCACTTTCATAAAAAACAAATTGAAGACTTCGCTAAGAAACTAGTTCATTTTCAAACCTATGTGGATGATTTCAGTAAGGATGATTTCATTTGGCAAGATCGTGTGAATTTCAAAAACTTTGATCTGAGTGACAAAGCGGAGATTGTAAAATTGTTGGAAAAAATTCCGTCCTATTTCCAACAGACGTCTGAAAAATCAAAGAAACTGGTTGGTTCATCAATGAGCTTGAAAGAATTTGAAGATGTAGTGGAGCATCAAGAAAAATTAAATCAACTCGAAGAATTACTAAATACAACTGCTTATCAATACTTACTTCACATGTTCAATTATTCTGATGACAATACAAATGCCTTATGGCTCAGCAATGTCCAAAGGGTACTAAATGATTGTTATAAAGATGGTGGAATTGAAAGCAGTTTGCAGTCAAAAGATTTAGGGAGTTTACAAAAAATCATCCAGTTAAGAAGACAATCTCGAAAAAGACCTACCAAGTGGATCCATTGGCTACTATTTGCGAAAGAGAAATACTTTTTGAAAAAGGTCTTGCTAGCCAACAGCCTTCCCGTGAATAGTGCAGGAGTAAAAGACTTGGAGAAACGACTGGATAATCGCCTCAATTTTGAGCATAATATGACGAAACTCAAAAAACAAACATGGTTAAAAGATATTCCATCGACCAAAAATCAGATGGAACTAAATCATTGGTTTCAAGAGCAAACTCAAGCTATAAAGTCGAAAGAAATTATAAGCTCTTTCACTAATTTCAAAGCATTTTCCTTAATTGAAGGAAAAACCCTATCAGAATTCTTAGAAAAAATTAAGGCTATTATTCAATTATCTGAGGATACTATTAAAGAGAAAAATGAATGGAAACGGTATCTCACTAGAACCCAAATTGATCAGCTAGAACAAGAAAGATTACCGCAGACTTACATTAAAACATTCCAAAGGCACTTTGATGAACTAGTTCAATTTGACCAGCTTTATGAAAGTTTAGAGAATCATGAGAAAGAGGTAGTAAAGCTACTAAATGAAAGTGAAGTCACTATTGATCATCATAATATTAAAGCCATTTTCTTGAACAGCATTTATTTAGAATGGATCAATCATATTGAAACCAAGTATCCAATTTTACGAGAGGTCTCCACAAGAAAATTTGATAAACAAACTGATGATCTCCAATATGAAATTGAAAGTAAATTAAAATTAAGTACTGATATTCTTAACCTAAAAGTACGGGAAAGGACATTTGCAAATGTTGAATATAACCGATTGAATAATCGGATTTCTTACAGAGACTTGAGCCATCAGGTTACAAAAAAACGACAAATATGGCCAATAAGAAGGGTTATTCAGGAATTTCAAGATGAATTGTTTGATCTTATACCATGCTGGATGGCTAGTCCTGAATCAGTTTCCGCTATTTTTCCCATGGAGGAAATTTTTGATTTGGTAATTTTTGATGAAGCCTCTCAATGCTTTGTTGAGAAAGGAATTCCTGCTATGTACAGAGGAAAGCAAGTGTTGGTAGCTGGGGATGATAAACAGCTAAGTCCAAATGACCTTTATAAAGTACGATGGGAAGAGGAAGAAGTGGACCATCCTGATTTGGAAATTGACTCTTTATTGGATTTGGCCAACAAATATGTAATGAACCTGCACTTGGCTGGACATTATAGAAGTAAATCATTAGATCTTATAGAGTTCTCTAACCGTCATTTCTACAAGAACCGACTCCGTTTACTGCCTGACTTCAATTATATTAACAAAGCTGACCCAGGAATTGATTATATCAAAGTAGAAGGTATTTGGGAACAAAATGCCAATGAAGTTGAAGCCCTGAATGTAGTAGATCTAATAAAGGAATATCTAAAAAATGAACCTGAAAAAGAAATAGGTGTAGTCACTTTTAATGCGCCACAACAAAGTCTGATTTGGGATATTTTAGAAGAACAGATTGCAAAAGGGCATCTAACTTTACCCAGCAAATTCTTTGTGAAAAATATTGAAAATGTTCAAGGTGATGAAAAAGATATCATCATTTTCAGCACCGGCTATGCTCCTGATAAGTCTGGCAGATTACGAATGCAATTTGGGAGCATCAATGCTCCAAAAGGAGAAAACAGATTGAACGTGGCTATCACGAGGGCCCGTGAGAAGGTAATCATCGTTAGTAGCTTGTTCCCTGACCAGCTCAAGGTGGATGATGCTAAAAACAATGGGCCGAAGCTCTTAAAATCTTACTTACAATATGCCTTAGATGTTTCCAAGGGTAACTTTAAACCTATGCCAAGTCCAGTCGATAGCTTCGAAAGTAGTTGGTTCCTAAAATTGAAGGTAAAAGAGAAGTTAGAAAACAGTATGAAAACCATAAAAGCAGAAGAAGAATTGCCTTTTGCTGATCTGAGTTTTAAGGATAAAGAGCAGTACAAAGGTTTGCTACTGTCTGATGATAATCTCTTTTACGACAATCCTTCGGTTAAAGACATCTTTGCTTATACTCCCTACCTATTATCAAAAATGAACTGGCCGTACATTCAAATCAAGAGTCGAAATTTCTGGAATGATAGGGAGGAGTTGATGGAAAGAGTTGTGCAATTTGTGAAAAGGAACGATTAAGTTTACCCAATTTAGGTTCTCGTATGACTGCCTGACGAGTCCGGAGCTAAAATATGTATATATATGAATAAGCATTTCTTTCATCTTCTTTCACTTCAGAATCACTTCTATTTATGATGCATGAACAAGAAAATTGCAGATTATGTAATACCCTGAGCCCCATGTTTCACATCACAAATGATAGATATTATTTCAAATGCCCAAATTGTGGTGGAATATTTTTATCTCAGTTATTTCTACCTAATGAAGCAAGAGAACTAGATCGTTATGAAGCCCACAACAATAATGTGAGAGATACTCATTATCGTCAATTCGTTTCTCCTATTACGGAAGCGATAATTGCTTATTTTAACAAACAACACATAGGATTAGATTTTGGTGCCGGTCCGGGTCCTGTGATCACCGCTGTTTTGCGAGAAAACGGATATCATGTGGAGACATACGATCCCTTTTTTGACAATAGGCCGGAAGTCCTCAACATAGCCTATAATTACATAGCTTGCTGTGAAGTAGCTGAGCACTTTCATCAACCGTACTTGGAGTTTGAACAGCTGAAGTCTCTGCTGAAGCCTGGTGGTAAACTATTTATTATGACTGACCTTTACAAAGAAAAAATCAATTTTGACAACTGGTACTATAAAGATGATCTGACACATGTGTTTTTCTACCAAAAACAGACTTTTAAATGGATTCAAGACTCGCTCGAGTTTCACGACTTAGAAATAAAAGGCAGGCTTATTACCTTCAGTAAATCATCAAATTCCTGACTTGTAAAGCTTTAAGTTTGATTTGATTAAATATAATTGTATATTATACAACACTAAACTATTTTTTCAATCATGGTCAAGAGCTATCAAGGAGCATTCATCAAAAAAGAATCGAAGCAACAAGAACAAAAAAGCGTCTCAGTTGCCGATTACATGGCTAGAAATCTTATCACTTTCAATCAGCATCAAACAATTTACGAAGCCATGGATATTTTGATGAAAAAGAAAATATCTGGTGGACCGGTTGTAGACGAGGAAAACAATCTAATAGGTGTGATTTCAGAAGGTGATTGCCTAAAAGAAATTGTTAAAGGCAAATACAATAATTCACCAAAACTACCTGGCTTAGTAAAAGATTATATGGCTACTAATATTATTCACATTGATCCCGACACGAATATTTTCGAGGCAGCCAATATGTTTCTTAGGATGCGGTTTAGAAGATTCCCTGTTTTAAAAGAGGGGAAATTAGTTGGACAAATAAGCCAACGCGATATAATGAGGGCAGTACGAGACAGTCAAGAAGTCAACTGGAAGCATTAAAAAAGCCGAAAAAATAATCTTTCGGCTTTCTTCATTATATGTCTACTTTGCAATTAGTCAGCAGCTAATGCTTCTGCTCCAGCTGTGATTTCTAATATCTCTGTTGTAATAGCTGCCTGTCTAGTTCTATTATAAGTCAATCTTAATTCTTTCAACAATTCACCTGCATTTTCTGTCGCCTTGTCCATAGCTGTCATTCGTGCTCCGTGCTCTGATGCGTTTGAATCTAAAAGCGCTTTAAATAATTGCGTCTTTAATGACGTTGGAATTAATTCCTTTTCTATATAATCTCTAGAAGGCTCGTATGAATACGCGTGATCTGTATCAGCTTCTCCTTCATTTTCTGCTCTAGCAATTGGAAGAAACTGTTCCTGATTCAGTACTTGAGTAGCAGCATTTTTGAACTCATTGTAAATGATTTCAACTTTATCATAAGTCCCCTTCTCAAATTCATCCATTACAAATTGTGCTGCTTCACTGACATCTTCAAAATTCAATCTATTAAATAGGTCAATGTAATCAGCATTATTGGGAAGCTTATTTCTCTTTAGAAAGTCTGCGGCCTTTTTACCAATTGTCATAAAATGCAAATTACCATTTTCCGCAATTGACTTGTATTCACCTTCCATTAAGCTTTTAACCCTACGTGTGACTGTACTATTAAAAGCTCCGCAAAGACCTTTATCAGAAGTTACCAAAATCAATAAAACCTTCTCTACAGTCCTTTCTTTAGCATAAGGATTGTTCATATCTTCCCCACTGCCACTTACGTTCTGTAGAATAGCAGATAGTTTTTGGGAATAAGGACGCATCATCGTGATTCTATCCTGCGCACGCTTCAACTTCGCTGCAGCCACCATTTTCATGGCTTTGGTTATTTGTTGTGTTGAAACAACTGAACTAATCCTATTTTTTACTTCCTTCAGATTTGCCATACAGCCTTTTATCTATTTTAACCTCTAATATTTAAAGGAAAAAGTTAATCTTAAAACGTAGTAAAGGAGCTATGCTTAGCTCCTTAAAAATATTAATATTTAGATGATAAATCGTCCGCTACCTTCTTCACTACTGCGATCAAATCATCATTAATTTTACCTGATTTAAAAGCATCAAGTGTCTCTTTCTCTTGGTTTTCCATCATCATGGCAAACTCCTTTTCGAAAGCTCTAACCTTATCAACAGGGACTCTATCTAAGAATCCTTTTGTAGAAGCAATAATAATCGCCACTTGCTGCTCCACAGCAACAGGAGAATACTGTCCTTGCTTCAAGATTTCTTGGTTTCGCTTACCTCTTTCAATGATTCTTTTCGTTGCTGGATCCAAATCAGAACCAAACTTAGAGAAAGCCTCTAATTCACGGAACTGAGCTTGATCTAGCTTCAAGGTACCAGATACTTTTTTCATTGATTTAATCTGCGCATTACCACCTACACGAGATACCGAAATACCAACGTTAATAGCGGGTCTAATACCAGCATTAAACAAATTGGTTTCTAAGAATATCTGACCATCTGTAATCGAAATTACGTTTGTTGGGATATACGCTGAAACATCACCCGCCTGGGTTTCAATAATTGGAAGCGCAGTTAAAGAACCTCCACCTTTTACTTTATCCTTCAAGGAAGGTGGCAAGTCATTCATATCTTTAGCAATAGTATCGTCATTAATAACTTTTGCAGCTCTTTCCAATAAACGAGAGTGTAAGTAAAATACATCTCCTGGATATGCTTCACGTCCTGGAGGTCTTCTTAATAGCAAAGAAACCTCACGATATGCAACCGCCTGTTTAGATAAATCATCATAAACAACCAATCCCGGACGACCTGTATCTCTGAAGTACTCACCGATAGCAGCACCAGCGAAAGGGGCAAAGAACTGCAAAGGAGCTGGATCAGCTGCAGAAGCTGAAACAATAGTAGTATAAGCCATTGCACCAGCTTTCTCTAACTCAGCAACGATTTGAGCTACTGTAGAAGCTTTCTGTCCGATAGCTACGTATATACAATAAACTGGATTGCCAGCATCATAGAATTCTTTTTGATTAATAATGGCATCAATCGCCACGGCCGTTTTACCAGTCTGACGGTCACCAATAATCAACTCCCGCTGACCCCTACCAACAGGAATCATAGCATCAATTGATTTAATACCCGTTTGAAGAGGCTCACTAACTGGCTCACGGAATATTACACCTGGAGCTTTACGCTCTAAAGGCATATCAAAAAGTTCACCTTCGATCGGCCCTTTTCCATCAATTGGCTGCCCCAAAGTATCAACTACTCTACCAGCAATGCCATCACCCACTTTAATTGAAGCAATTTTTCCTGTTCTTTTTACAGCATCGCCTTCTTTAATTCCTTGAGAGCTACCGAACAATACAGCACCAACGTTATCTTCTTCCAAGTTCAACACCAATGCTTGTAAGCCGTTTTCAAATTCCAACAACTCACCGGATTGTGCTTGTGTTAAGCCATAAATTCTTGCCACGCCATCACCAACTTGAAGGACGGTACCAACTTCTTCTAATTGAGCTTCTGTTTTGAAGCCTGAAAGTTGTTCTCTTAATATTGCTGAAACCTCGTCTGGTCTAACCTCTGCCATTATTCTATTATTATAGGTTAATTAATTTTTTAAATCTGTTTGATTAATTGATTTCGGGTTAATTCCCTTCTTAAATCATTCATCTTGCTTTGAATGGATTCATCAATTTGCTTATCACCCACGCGGATTAAAAAGCCACCAATCAAAGATTCATCTACTTTTTCGCTTAATTCAACCTCCTTACCGGAAATCTCTTTTACTATTTTAATCACTTCAGAACGCAAACTATCATCCAGTTTGAATGTAGTGCTTACTTCAGCAGTAATAATCCCCTTATGCTCATTATAAAGCTGCTTGAAAACTTTGGCCATTTCAGGTAAAACAGACTCCCTGTGTTTTCTTGAAACAATATCAAAAAACAAAGATGTCATTTCTTGTACCTTATCTTTGAATACCGCCCTTATAACAGCAGCCTTTTTCACGCTCTCCAAAATCGGATTATCTAACATAAGGATAAACTCTCTGTTTTCCTTACAGACCTTAGATAACAGCTCCATATCCGCCTTAATCTCTTCTAGCTGATTTTTCTCAACTGCGAGATCAATTAAAGATTTGGAATAACGGGATGCAATTCTATATTCTGACATTTGATCAGATTAATTGAGTTTTAAATCTTTCATGAAATCTTCCGCTAAAGCCTTTTGTGCTTTATCGTCAGATAAGTTTTTACGGATAAGCTTTTCGGCTATATTTAATGAAAGTTCTGCAACTTTAGTAGTTACTTCTTTCAAAGCAGCATTTTTCTCCACCTCGATAGAGCTTTTAGCGTCCGCAATCATTTTGTCAGCTTGCTTTGCTGCATCAGATTTAGCTTCCTCCTTTATTTTATTAGCAATATCCGTTGCTTCTTTCAATAGCTTATCTCTCTCTAATCTTGCCTCTTGCAGTAGTTTTTGATTATCAGCCTGCAACTTTGCCATTTCTTCTTTTGCATTTTCAGCTGATTGTAATGCATCTGCAATACTGCCTTCTCTAGCTTTTAATGAGTTCAAAATTGGCTTCCAAGCAAACTTTGACAATAAAAACAAGAGAACAAGGAAAATGAAGAGCTGCATGAAAAACAAGCCCGGAGAAAAGTCATTTATTAATTGTTCCATCTCTTAATTTGATTAATTTAAGTTTTAAAAAACGCTATTTGCAGCCTAGCGCATACAAATAGCGTTACTTTTTAGGATTAAATCATCCAGCAAGGATCAAAGCACCAAATGCTAATCCTTCTAATAATGCACCGATGATAATCATAGCGGTCTGAATTTTTCCAGAAGCCTCAGGTTGTCTAGCAATACCTTCCATTGCTTTTCCACCAATTTGACCTAGTCCGATACCAGCACCGATTACGATTAATCCTGCTCCAATTAAATTGTACATGATAGTTGATTTATATTAAATTAAACAAAAATACACTTTTAATGATGCTCCTCTACTGCCATACCTATAAACAATGCTGACAGCATTGTAAAAATGTAGGCTTGAAGAAAAGCCACTAATAATTCTATTAGCGTAATAAAAAATGCCAATCCAAATGAAATACTTGAAGAAGCAACAATTCCAAATTGTGAACGCATTGTAATAATCAGAGCAATTAAGCTCATCACTACCACGTGACCTGCCGTAATGTTTGCAAACAAACGAATTAATAATGCGAATGGCTTAGTGAACATTCCCAACACCTCAATAGGCATTAAAATAATCTTCATAAGAACAGGAACACCTGGCATCCAAAAAATATGTTTCCAATAATCTTTATTCCCGCTAAACTGTGTTACAAAAAAGGTAATCAAAGCTAATCCTACAGTAACTGCAATATTACCAGTGACATTAAATCCTAATGGAGTTAATCCTAATAAGTTTAAAATCCAGATATAGAAAAATACTGTGAGTAGATATGGAATGAATTTCTCGTACTTAGAACCAATGTTAGGTCTAGCTATTTCATCTCTAACGTAAATCACTAGAGGCTCCAAAATTCTTCCAACTCCTTTAGGAATTGATCTTTTATTGTATCCCTTAGCTAATGAAATAAATCCTAAGAACATCAATAAAGACGTTAGCAACATCCCTACCACATTTTTAGTGATTGAAATATCCAAAGGCTTTGGATTAGTAGCGTGACCCTCTTCATCTAAGTTGATTTCTCCCTCCGCATTAGTTTCATAAACTTTCCCATGAAACAAGGCAAAGTGTTTCCCATTTGATTCAGCCACCTCATGACCGTGATCAAAGTTAGAGGAAGAAAAAACATGCAATCCATCAGACCATAATATTACCGGAAGAGAAAATCCGTAATGCGTTCCAGTTTTACCACTAGTCCAAAAAGTGAAATCATGAGAATCTTGCAAGTGATGCTGAATATATTCGTTAATCTCCTCTTTAGTGTCAATTTGTCCACCATCTTCTGAACCTCCTGCAACCGCAAATAACGTATTTACGTTGATTAGCGATATTAATAGTGCGAACAACAATGTGTTTCTCATTATAGTTGGATTGATCATTCTACTTTTTACGATTGCCTTAATTTGGGGGCAAAGGTAATCATTTTCTTAATAAACATAATTTTTTTATTAAGTTTTTTACCCTTTGAAATTTCACTCATTATCCTTGGCATTCATTAGCCTTCCGCTATAGATCGCCTCAAATACTAAAAACATAAAAAAGGGAATTATGATAGATATTCGCTCAAGAAAATCCATGGATGTCTCTGAAAAAATAGTGTCTTTAAAGACCAGTACGAAGAGGCCGATCTTAACAAAAACGCTAGCCAAGTAGAAGTAACCCACCTGATCTGGAAGCTTTTTGCTTAAAAGCTCAACTGATCCTACTATAAAAATAAATGCAATGAAGTGAAATATATAAACAGAATCTAATGAGTACGATAAAAACTCATTCTGATTTGAAATATACCATTTTTGAAAAAAAAGTGCAGAAACAGCTATTGCTACTGTTATTAATGTGAAGAGTATAAGTCTTTTGTACATTGATTTATTCCTGAGACCTAATTACTTCTCGGATTACAACAAAAATTGAAAGAAAAACTGCTAAAAGCGTGATTATTTTGGTATAAATATCCGATCCACTTCCAGCAATTTCGTCAATGTATTCACCTAGGAGATGTCCCAGATAAATTGTTACAGCCATTTGAATAGCTAATCCAGAGAATTTTAAATAATTATTAAACGGCTTTTGCTTTTTCAATTTTAGGGTTTGATTGTCCGTTAGCAGTTTCATCTCCTATTTTAATGGATTTGTTGGTAACACCCATTTTACACTCTCCATTAAAAGTAGCACCTGATTCTACAATTAATTTGTTCGTGATTATATCACCATGCACTACTGCAGATGGTTTTAAAACCAATAACTCTGTAATTTCTACAACTCCTTTAACTTCCCCTTCAATCTCCGCATTTTGCGACAATACATTGCCTTCAATATGAGAAGTATTACCTAAGACTAATTTTGATTTAGTTTTGATATTGCCTATTACCTTACCATCAATTCGGATATTTCCAAAGGTTTCTAAATCCCCATTTATCGTAGTTCCTTTACCGATAGTATTGCTTGAACTTGTGATATCTTGTGCCATTTGTATCTTATCTTGCTTGTTATTAAACATCTCCGTTTCCTTTTCCTATTATATTAAAAAGTAATAAATTCTTCCGGATCCACCGGATTTCCATTATACCATATTTCTAAATGAACATGTGGTCCCGTAGTTAGTTCCCCAGAATTGCCAATTATGGAGATTACTTCGCCAGCATTTACAAAATTACCAACTTTTTTCAATAATGCCGAATTATGCCTGATTACTGAAATTAAATTTGCTCTATGTTGAACCGCAATCACATATCCTCCGTCTTGAGTCCATGATGATAATATAACGGTTCCATCCGCAATAGATTTTACTGGTTCATTTGTTTTTGCCACTATATCAATTCCATAGTGGTCAATACTCATGTCGTAAGGTGAACTTACTATTCCTTGAATTGGTGGAAAAAAGAAAATATCTTTTAATTCATCGGAGTAATTATTACTTGAATAGCTGGTTAAACTAAAGTCCTGCTCTTCAAATTCCTGTCTAATAATGGAATCTCCTGCATCTATCTTCTGAGGGTTAAAATCCTTGTTCAGATCATCAGTGTTCACTTGATCTGGCTCTCTATAAGTCTCTCCATCCGGCACGTCTCCCTGTAAAATTGTTTGTAAATTCCCAATAAACCGGTCTTGAGCTCTCAGTCTTGATTTCAGAGAATCCATTTCTATAGTCAAGGACAATAGTTTTTGATTATACTCCATCGTAGTATGTCTTGGATCAAACCATTGTGCCAATAAAGATTGGGATAAATATAATGCCCCAATAAATATTATAATAAAAGATAATAAACTAATAACCGCTACCTTTGCATAAGTAAAGTTAATGGTAGATACTTCAGCCAAGTTTTCTTCGTTTCTTACCACCATTTGATATCTTGTGGTAAGCCAATTGGACATTGTCTTTCTTATTCGCAACTTTGTTTTTTTATTATTTAATGCAAAAATACATATTATCAACGACTCTCAATACTTTTCTTATATGAATCGCTTATTTTAGTCGTTTGAAAATTACAGTGAGTTACTATATCAAAAAATATCGATACCTACTACTAGGCTTTTTCTTAATGATTGCAGCCTGTTCACCTGAAAACTCTGGCCTTGTCGGATATAGTTATCATAATGTTACAGCAAAATACAATGCATTTTTTATTGCAAACGAAAAACTCCAAGAGGTATTATTAGAAATAGAGGATGCTCACCAAAACAATTTTAACAGGGTTTTAAAAGTTAAAGCTCCAATTGACACAAATATTGTTAATGCGAATCAAGAAAAAGTAGACGATATTATAAAAAAAGCATCAATAGCTATTCAAAGACATAAAGTAAGTAAATGGGTTGATGATAGCTATATTTTAGTAGGTATTGCCAGGATGCTAAATCGAGAATATGAAGAATCAATTGAGACCTTAAAGTATGTTAATGTCAATAGTAAAGATGATCAAACAAAATATTTAGCACTTACCTATCTTGTTAGAACCTTTACAGAATATGGTGAATTAAATAATGCTTTAGCAGTTATTGACTACTTAAATAGACAAAAATTATCTAAAGCGAATAAGAGAAAATTGTATCTAAATGCTGCTCATTATTATCAAATCTTAAATGATCCTAATAATGTTATTAAGTACTTAAGCGCTGCCATAAAATTAATGTCCAAAGGTCCTGAAAAAGCTAAAATGCATTTTATCTTGGGGCAACTTTACCAAAAATCAAAATTAGATGCCGTTGCTTATGATAACTATGGAGAAGTTCTCAATAACAGGCCTCCTTATGAATTATCATTTTACGCTAGATTAAACATGGCACAAGTAACAGAGCTGTCGAAAGGTGAGGATATTAAAAAGATCAGAAAGTATTTTGAACAGTTACTGAAAGATGGTAAAAATGTGGACTTTAAAGACAAGATTTACTACGAGATGGGTGAGTTTGAACTAAAACAGGGAAATATTGAAGAAGCTATCCCATTTTATAAATCATCGATCGAAAATAGTGTTGATAATCAACGACAAAAATCTTTCTCCTACCACAAATTGGGCTTGCTGTATTTCGATGAACTTAAAAAATACCCCTTGGCTAAGGCATATTACGATAGTGCTTATAAAATCATGCCGGAAGATGAAACTATTTATCAACAGGTTGCTACAAGACAATCGGTACTTTCAGATTTTATTAAGCAGATAAATACAATTCAAGAAAACGATTCATTAGTAAGTCTTGCCCAAATGGACAGCAGTGCAATTAATAAAATATTTTTGGCACAAAGGAATGAAAGAATCGAAAAAGAAAAAGAAGAAAAAAGAAAACGTGAAAGGGCTGAAAGAAATCAGGCTGCTAACAATAAGACGACTGCATTTGAACAAGGTCCAAATATCCAAACCAATACAGCACCAGGTGGTGGATTTTATTTTTATGATCAAGCAACAGTAGCTCAAGGGAGAAATACTTTTAAAAGAATTTGGGGAAATCGATCATTACAAGATGATTGGAGAATGAAAAGAACACAAGTTTTTGACGAGAGTAGGTCGGAAGAGCAGGAAAGTGCCCCCAAAGAATCTGTAGCTGATAGGGAAGAAGATTTATCTGAAGAGGATTTGATAGCTCAAGAAAGAGAAAAATTCTTTAATTCGATTCCATTTGAAAAAGAGCAACAAGAAAAGCTATTAAACGAAATGGAAATAGCTTATTATAAATTGGGAAATATCTACAATTTTGATTTACAAGAGAAGAAAGATGCCATAGACACTTATGAAACACTCTTAAGCCGCTTCCCAAAGACAGAGTACCGAGCTGAAATTCTTTACTTATTATATATCTATTATGAAGATAAAGAAGAGGTAAAAGCTCAAACATTTGCTAACGAACTACTCAAGAGTTTTCCCAACACAATTTTCGCCAAACTTATAGAAAACCCTAATTATCAGGAAGAAAGTAATTTGGCAAGTGCCAAAGTGAAAGTGATCTACGAAAAGGCCTATCGTCTTTATCAAAATGAAAATTATCAGGGAGCCATCAAAGAAATCAATGAGGGTTTAAACAACTATCCTGAAAATGATTATGAAGACAATTTAAAACTTTTAGAGGCTCTTATTACCGGAATTACGGACGGTAAAAATCCTTATAAGTTCAAGTTGCAAAGCTTTATGGAGAATTATCCAGAAAGTGAATTATACAGCTTTTCTAAAAGCCTTTTAGCTGCAATTGACAACCTTGATAAGAAAAGGCAACAAAATGAACAAATCAAATACGTCCCATTTTTTGAGCAGGCCCACTACTTCGTTGTTCTGTATGAAAAAAATAAAGCGTTGGCTGGTGTACTTCCGCAGGAAATAGAGGATTTCGGAAATAAATTCTTCCCTGAACAAGAATTAAAATCTGGAAATCTTGTTTTTAATGACGACTATTCAATGATACTATTGAGCGAATTTGAGGGAAAAGAGATTGCAGAAGCATTTTTTAAGAAATTTAATAGTGATTTATCACCCTTAAAAAATTTCAAAAGCCTAAATTTTAGTAATTTTGTAATCTCAAAAGATAATTTTCAAATCTTCTATCAAGCAAAAGTGGCGGACAGTTATACTGAATTTTTCAATACAAATTACCAAGTAACACCATAGGCATTTTTTAGATTTGACTGCAAATTTATGAGTTCAACTAATATGAAAAAATCAAAGATATTTAAAGCTGTAGCGGCAATGTGGGCTATTTTTATTATTTCCATCATTGGTTTTGCCTTATTTATTTACAGTATCAGCATTAATCTTAACGGCTGGTATGGGGAACTACCTGGCTTAAAATCCCTTGAAAACCCTAAAAGTGATTTGTCTTCCATCTTATACTTTGCTGATAATAAGGAAATGGGGAAATATTATAGGTATAACAGAAGTCAAGTGACTTTTGATGAACTTTCTCCTAATGTTGTAAATGCACTAATCGCCACAGAGGACATACGCTTTACTGAGCATTCAGGTATTGATCTTAGAGGTTTGGGACGAGTATTCTTCAAATCTATTCTAATGTTTGATAAAAGTGCTGGTGGGGGAAGTACAATTTCACAACAATTGGCCAAAATATTATTTAGGACACGAAGCGATTTATCAAATGGAAGTTTAAATAATGTTCCTGTTCTAGGTTTAGTAATAGCCAAAATGAAAGAATGGATAGTTGCTGTAGAATTAGAAAGATCCTATACCAAGAAGGAGATTATCGCAATGTACCTCAATACATTTGAATTCGGAAGTAATGCATTTGGGATAAAAACAGCTTCCAAAACATTTTTTAATACTACTCCTGACCAACTAACGATTCCTGAAGCAGCTGTTTTAGTTGGTCTATGCAAAAATCCGAATTTGTACAGCCCGGTTTACCAGCCTGAAAATGCATTTCAAAGGAGAAATACTGTAATGAATCAAATGAGAAAATATAACTATATAGATGACACCGCTTATGATTCATTATCAAGCAAACCGATAGAATTAGATTATGACGTTGAAAATCATAATGATGGACTTGCTACATACTTCAGAGGAGTTATTTTATGGGATCTTTTGGCCTGGAGCAAAGCTAATGGCTACGATCTCTATGAAGATGGTTTAAGAATCTATACGACCATCGACAGTAGGATGCAAAAGTATGCTGAGGAGGCTGTTGAAGAACACATGAAGTTCCAACAGGAGCTTTTCGATGAACATTGGGAAGGGAAAGCGCCTTGGAGAGATGAATCCGGAAGAGTAATAAAAGACTTTGTTGAAAATGAAGCTAGAAAAACACAAGCCTATAAATATTGGAAAGATGAGTTTGGAAATGATGAAAAGAAAATATTTCAAAAGCTAAAGGAACCCAGGTCTATGAAGGTTTTTAGTTGGGAGGGTGAAATTGATACAGTACTGAGCACAATGGATTCAATTCGTTATTTCAAGCAATTCCTACACGCTGGATTTATGGCCATGAACCCTAATAATGGTCACATCAAGGCTTGGGTAGGGGGCATTAACTATAAGTATTTTAAATATGACCATGTAAAACAAGGAAGAAGACAACCTGGATCCACATTTAAGCCACTTGTTTATGCAGCTGCAATTGATAACGGATATTCTCCTTGTTACCAAATAGAAGATGTGCCAGTTACATTTGAAGTCCCAGGAGATCCACCAACTTGGACCCCTTCTAACTCAGATGGGAAGTTTTCAGGAGAAACCATGACCTTAAGGCAAGCTATGGCTCGGTCACTAAACTCTGGAACTGCTTACGTTATGAAGAAAATCGGTCCTCAAACTGTGGTCAACTATGCTCAAAGACTTGGTATAGAAAGTCCTTTAGATGCAGTTCCTTCATTGTGTTTAGGCACTTCGGATGTATCAATTTATGAGTTAATTGGTGCTTACAGTACTTTTGTGAACGAAGGCTTTTATACTAAACCATTTTACATTGAAAGGATTGAGGATAAAAACGGAAAGATATTAAAGCAATTTGTCCCTAAAACTGGAGAGGCATTAAGTTCTGAAACTGCCTATGCCATGCTTCATATGTTGAAAGGATCCACCGAAATTTCAGGAGGCACTGCTTTAGGCTTGGATAGGGAATTAAGAGAAGAAAATGAAATAGGAGCAAAAACTGGGACCACTCAAAATTATTCAGATGGTTGGTTTGTTGGTGTAACCAAGGACATCGCTGCTGGCGCGTGGGTTGGGGGAGACGATAGAAGTATACATTTCCGAAATATTGGTTTGGGGCAAGGAGCAAGAATGGCAATGCCAATCTGGGAGAAATTTATGAAGAAAGTTTACGAAGATGCGGAGTTAGCAGTAAGTAAAGGAGAATTTAAAAAACCATCTACTCTGTCCATAGAATTGGATTGTGAGCAATATATGATGCAACAAAACAATGTAACCGATTCCACTGAACAAATTCAAAAATTGGATGTTGATGGCATACAATAAAAAATTGTGAAATGTACGATGCGGTATTTCTCAAGCCTCAAGATTTAAATGAATTACCTAAACTACCTGGGGTTTACAAATTTCATAATTCATCTGGGGAAATTATTTATGTAGGAAAAGCAAAAAATTTAAAAAATAGGGTATCAAGCTATTTCAATAAATCTGCAAATCATAATAGAAAAACAATAAGACTAGTTCGCGAGATTGAAAAAATTGAAATAGCAATTGTCAACTCCGAATTTGATGCCCTTCTTCTAGAAAACTCATTAATAAAGGAGTTACAACCTAAATACAACATTCTACTGAAGGACGATAAATCCTTCCCTTATTTGTGTATTACAAATGAGCCTTTCCCCAGAATTATTTCAACTCGAAAGAGAATTCCTAGAAACGGCACATATTTTGGCCCGTATGCTAGTGTGAGGGCAATGAACAATGTCTTAGAATTAATTAGGAAGTTATATACTATTAGAACCTGTAAACTAAATCTTACAGATCAGAATATTAAAACAGGAAAATTTAAGGTTTGTCTTGAATACCATATTGGCAATTGTAAGGGGCCATGTGAAGGCTTACAAAATCATGATAACTATCAAAAAGATATTAACCAAGCAGCTGAAATACTTAAGGGAAATCTAAATATCCCTAAGCTACACTTCAAAGAGAATATGCAAAGTGCAGCGGATGAACTAGATTTTGAAAAGGCACATAAATTTAAAGAAAAGTTCGACCTCCTAGAGAAATTTCATAGCAGATCACTAGTTGTTAATTCAAGACTTACAGATATCGATGTGTGTAGCATTATATCGGAGGATAAATATGCATTTGTTAATTACATGCGTGTGAAAAACGGAAGCATTAATGCAACCAAGACGATTGAATTAAAAAAGAAGCTAGACGAGTCAGATCAAGAATTACTACTATTAGCATTAATCGATTTACGGAAGCTCTATGAGAGTACTACAAATGAAATTTTAACAAATATCGAGATTGAGAACTTAGCAGAGAGTTTTCATTTTATTAAACCTCAAATTGGGGACAAAAAGAAACTTGTTCAAATGAGTTTGAAAAACGCTTTGTTCTTTAAAAAGGAAAAACTGAATCAAAATGAGTCCAGTAAGATAAAAGAACTTAGGGTACTAAAGCAACTCCAGACAGACCTTCGCCTGAAGGAGCTTCCCCTTAAAATTGAATGTTTTGACAACTCCAACATGCAAGGCACCAATCCAACAGCGTCTATGGTTCACTTCAAGAATGCTCGACCCAAAAAGAGTGAATACAGACATTATCATGTTAAAACTGTGATTGGCCCAGATGATTTTGCCTCTATGACAGAAATTGTAGGAAGACGATACAAAAGACTACTAGATGAACAGCAAGATTTACCCAATTTAATTGTAATAGACGGAGGAAAAGGTCAGCTAAGTGCAGCAGTAAAAGCATTAAATGAATTGGAACTATACGGCAAAATTCCAATAATAGGCATTGCTAAAAGACTAGAGGAAATATACTTTCCCGAAGATCCCTATCCAGTCCATATCAGCAAGAAAAGCGAGTCATTAAAGTTAATTCAGCGACTTAGAGATGAAGCACACCGCTTTGCCATCACCTTCCACAGACAAATCAGGAGCAAGAATAGTTTCACTACTGAACTAGAAGGCATTGAAGGAATTGGAGAAAAAACAATCGACCAGTTACTCAATCATTTCAAATCAGTAAAGAAGATAAAAGAAGCTTCATTTGAAAATCTTAGTAAAATTGTAGGCAACTCTAAGGCCGAGCTAATAATAAAAGCCTTTAAATAAAAAAAGGAAGGTATACACCTTCCTCTTGAACAATTCTAAATCTTTTGATCAATAAGACCACAATTCGTGCTCTTTTTCCATTAATTCATATTCTAACCACTGAGAGGCCATTATACCTTGCTTAGGTGATTCCGAATACACGTCAATAATCATGTTATCATCAGGGTTAGCAACCTTCACGATTCTGGCATTGAACAACCTTAAAGCAAAAGCATCTGCTAAATTTTTATGCTCAGCACTGTTTTGCGGATTAAACCAAATCATTTGTTCTGGATTGCTTCTGAACAGATCCACCAAATCAAGATATTTAAAAACCCCAACTGTTCTTTCAACGCCTGAAGTAAAGTTTGCCGCAGGAATAATAATTTTTACAGCTTGAATATCCCAAACTAGCACGGAACGCTGCTTATCAAATATCATATCCTCTACTATTTCCAAGGTTGACATCTGCCTAACTGTAAATTGGGTAGAAATCTCTGTAGTTGGAGCATTTTCTTCTTCCTCTTCTGCAGCATCAGCTGTATCACCCCATCCATCATCACTACCCCATGCATCACCACCAGAATCTCCCCAACCATCGTCAGCACCACCCATATTCATATCTTTCAAGCTTGGGTCTTCCAATTTTTCCAAGAATTCCTCTTTGGTCATTCTATTAACCATGGAGTCCCCTTTGTAGATAGGAAGTATTCCTGCTTTGGCAGCATTTACTATATGTTTGGTAATTTCATTATTAGATGAAAAGAATGGCTTGTTTTGCTTTTCCTTCAAATCCATTCGTCTCCAAACACGCTTCTTAAAAAACATATCGTCCTCATGAATTGGGTAAACCGAATTTGGATTATACCCATCATTTGCCGATTCTTGAGCTTTTGACGGTTGTACAACAACCATCAACACAACTCCCAATGCTAATATCACAAACTTTTTCATAACCTGTTAATTTCTTAAATTCTATTAATTTAGAGTAATCGGGAAGACTTGCTCACCTAGCGCTACCTCTTCAGTATTTCCTCTAAAATTTCTTCTTAATACTTGATCTACCTGCACTACCAATCTATCTCCTGGTCTTGCATTGGACATCAACTGTGATATATTCACAGTTTCACTTGTAGCTTTTATAGGCTGACCAACAGGTCTAGGCCCTCTGGCTAAGGTGATTGTCCACCTAGTTACTTTGTATTGAGCATCCTTTGGTAATTGTGCTTTAAAGTTGTCATCAGGAATGGCCTCTACCCTCAATACACGTAAAGCAGTAGCTTTTTCACCTTGCTTCAAGTTCACTGGTTTAGAACCAGCAAATACTTGCACGTCAGGTTTAGGTATTCTACGAACATCAAAAACCTTATTGCCTATTTTGGTACTTCCAGAACTTACCCCTAAAGTTACTTTTGGAGCGTTCGGTATAATTGTTACCCTACCTCTTGCTTGTCCTTGGATAGAAGTTCCGCCTTGAACTGAAAATGAAGGATTATATGAAGTTCCTAAGGCAGGAACCAATACGTCTAATTCATTTCCGCAATTCAGATACAACTGGCTTAGAGCAGCAGATTGTACTTGGATTACAGGTTCCGCAACAAAGTATTCAATCTCCTCACGATAAACACTGTCTTTTAATTTTGCAGTTGCTTCATAAGTTTTTCTTGCTGTACCCTCTTCACCGTAAGAACCAGCTGGAGTTACAGTAAATTCGATTTTACCGTTCCCATTTTCAACATCAATTTCATTACCATTAAAAGTCATTTCAGGATCTTCCGCGGAAGAAGATGCCGCTACTATAAGGTCAGCTTTATACTTAGCCCCAGCTGCAACAACTTTGGATTCCGGTAAAGCAACCAATCGAATTAAATCAAATTTCAAATCACCAGCACCCACTTTTCTTGCTAACAAATCTAAAGCTCTTGACTCATAAGCCATAACTTTGTTTTGGTAGTCACTGATAGTTGCTAGAGCTGCAGGAGTTGGAGAGCCCATAAATTCTAAAGTAGCCCAATCTTTACCTTTTTGATTAGGATCATTTTGAAAACGAGGATTTTCATTGGCGTCAAGCGCTAATAAATCGAACGAAACCGCAGAATCACCAACTGCCTGATCGATATACTTCGAATATTCATTTAGCTCCTTTTGAAGTGCTATTCCATTATTTTCGTTTTCAGGTAACATATAGTTACTAACTCTGTCATAATCAGTTTTACCTACTAAGTCACCATTTTCGTCTCTATCACCAGTGATTTTAACAAAAGTTTCTTTGTAAGTTGCCAATTCATTAACCATCTCTCTGGTCTTTTGACGAATCTCTTTAGCCTTATCCAAGATTTTCACATCATCTGGGCGACTACCGGATTCCTCTACAGCATTTTCAATTCTGCGAAGCGTATTACCATTCTGCTCTTTAGCGGCATCAACAGATACTTCTAAGGAGTTATTTATGTCGATGAATTTGTCGAGTACCGTAACACTAACGTTAAGCGCCAAAAGGGCAGTCAGTACCAGGTACATCATGCCGATCATCTTCTGTCTTGGGGTTTCTTTTCCTCCAGCCATATAGATTTATATTTTAAGCTTTAAAAACAAATTAACCTTTCATAGCAGATAGCATATTGCCATATACCTTATTTAACTGAGAAAGATTAGTTGTTAAGTTTTTAACTTCTGTTTGGAACTGTGCAGTATCTTTACTCGCCTCAGTCATACTATCTAAAGCAGTTGACAAATTCTTGTAGAACTTATTCATCGCTTTAACATGGTTTTGAGAATCTTGCAATTCCATCTCATACACTTGATTCAATGCCGTCAAGTTTTTGGTTACCGCTTGTACTTGTGAATGATACGATTTAGCATCCATCGAAGCGTTCGACATCTCAGACATTGCTTTAACAGTAGTGTCATAAGATTTATTCATTTCTAATAAAGACTTGCTAGCTTGCTTAACGTTGTTAGCATAATCATTAGTTGCAACGGCTGCATTACTTAAATTAGACATTTGTTTGGCAGAGTCTGCCATGCTTTTCATTCCATCTCCTAAGCTCTTTATTAGTTCTGGACCAATTTTCCCTTCCTCCAAAACCTTGTCTAATTGTTGTGAAGCAGAACCTCCAGACACAGAAGATATTTGTTTTTTCCTTGGGGCTGGTTCTTCATCAAATTCTTCCGCCAACTCTGGATATACTTTACTCCAATCAACTTCGTCATGTGCAGGTTCAAATGCACTCAATAAGAAAATTATGGCCTCAGTACTTAAACCAACACCCAACATAAAAGATGCACCTGGAAGGTGAAGAATCTTAAACATGGCACCGATAATTACGATTGCCGCACCAATACCATACACCTTAGGCATTATGGTCTTGAATAATAACTCCTGAAATCCGCCTTTTTTATTACTCATGTTTGTAGTTTTTTATGGTTAATGTCTAAATATTGTTTTATTTTTTTAAAAAGTCAATTAAAATTCTGCACCTGATGACCTGCCAAGGTAAGTCATTGCACATCTAAATCCTATATAAGCTCTTGTTGAATCTTTATGTTCGAATGCTCTAGTACCTGTTTCAAGATAAAAAGCAATGTCTTTCCATGAACCTCCCCTAATAACTTTTCTAGGTTCGCTTTCATCAAAAAATGTTGGATTTAAATCCCAAACCAAAGGAACTGATGCAGGATTAAAGGCATCCTCACACCATTCAGCAACGTTACCCGACATATCAAATAAACCAAAATCGTTCGGGAAATAAGACATTACTTCTGCAGTATAAGCGTTTCCATCATCATAATAATTCCCTCTACCTGGTTTAAAGTTGGCTAACATACATCCTTTCGCATTTCTTATATAAGGATTACCCCAAGGGTACTTGGCCATATCTCTACCTCCTCTAGCTGCGTATTCCCATTCAGCTTCTGAAGGCAAACGAAAAGCAGGCATTGGAAACTCACCCAATGATTCTCTATAAGAATTCAAATAGTCTGTTCTCCATTCAGAAAAAACTTTAGCAGCTTCCCAATCCACGCCAACAACGGGATAATCATCGAAAGCAGGGTGCATATAATAATACTCCTGCATTGGATCTCCCATATGATTAGTGAAATCCTTCATCCACACTGTTGTGTCAGGGTATAGCTCCTTCATTATGTAGTCCCTGCCAAGAGTAGAGGCTGAGTCCTCCATCATTCTTTGAATAAACTGACGGTACTCATTATTGGTAATTTCAGTTTCATCCATATAAAACCCACCAATTGTAACCTGTCTGTTAAAATTAATTTGACTTGCTGCCACATCTTCGTCAGCTTGTCCCATATGAAAAGTTCCGGCTGGAACTGCTCTCATACCATAAGGAGTAGCCATATACCACCCTTCTCTACCGGGAACACCTACCAAATTACCTCCATCGCCAGCACCACCTCCAAAAAGACCACAGCCTTCAAGGAAAAGAGTAGCAACAAACAAAATTGATAGGGTTAATTTTTTCAAAACACCTTTATTATTCATAACACCTATTTGTTTCTAACTAAACGCTAATATATTGACAATTATTAAATATATTCTTTACACCTTAATAATAAAACCTCAAATTGTAAGGTTTTATTGTATTTTAAATATTTTATAGAAATATCTCTACAATTTTCACAAAAAAGTTTTATTCTGCAAGTATTTTACGATTAATGTCTAAATCTTGGCGTTCGCACCACCTTTTTTCCCGATGTAGATATAGCAGGCAACCTATAACTCAACATAATTTCATGTGAAGTGGTGCTCTTTGCGCTTTGTGCTACAAGGGTATAATCGAAAGCATAACCTAGTTTTAATGTGTTTTCTTTAAAGAAGCTATACCCCAACATCACAATAGCAGCTTCCTGCTGTCTGAAGGAAAGTCCACCCCAAATTTTTTCTTTGTAGGTAGCAACTGCAGAAACATCAAAAGTGTAAGAACTAAATTCAGTAGTTCTTACTAAAAAACTTGGCGTTAAACTAATGTCGTAATTTATCGGAAAGGTATAACCACCCGTTACTATTAAATCCTTTGGATATGGATTTCTTATGGCATCTGACCCAAATCCAAATTCTGCCTCTATTAAATGGTTGAGAGCAGCCCCCACATAAAAATCCTTATGTTGAAAATTTACCCCAATTGAAAAATCAGGGCGAACTTGGGTCGGTTGTATATTATTGATGTTTGGGTCATCAGGATCTATTACAATGTACCCGTCCTTATTAATATTTTGGGTAATAACGCCTCCTCTGAAACCAATACTTAATTTAGAATCTTTGATCCCCAAATGATAGGCTCCAGATGCTTGCACCTGAATAAAATTCTGATTGGCAATATCATCGTTTAAGACATAAAACCCAAACCCACTATTATATCTCATGATTGGAGACGTTAATGAGATTAATTGGGAATTAATACCACCGACAGGACCGTTTGAAGGAGCGTAACCTGCCCACTGCGTCCTGTGCATTGCCGTTAATTTTGTATAACCTTCTACTCCCGAGTAAGCCGGGTTATTAAAAAGATTATTAAACATGTAATGAGAGAACTGCACATCTTGACCTTGGACATTAAAAATGCCCACTGTCAAGAAGATTACGCTCAATAATTGTAATGTTTTTTTCATATCCTCAACACTTTAGAAGGATAAATATAATAAAAATAACTTTTGTTCAAGCTTTTATGTAATTAATTTAAAGTTATTATAGAATTAAATATATTTAATCCACTTTAAATCAACTACTTAAGCCCATTAGCTTTTTTTATATAAAGTTCCAATGCTCCTGTCATGGAAGGTGCGTTTGGTAATGGTGCTTCAATATCTATAATTAAACCAGCATCTCTCGCTGCCTGAGCAGTAGTAGGACCAAAAACAGCAATCCTTGTTTTATTTTGTTTGAACTCAGGGAAGTTCACAAATAATGAATTAATTCCTGAGGGACTAAAGAACGCTAAAATATCATATGTAATATGTTCCAGGTCTGATAAATCAGCCGCAACAGTCTTATAGATAGTCGCTTCCGTGAAATTATAGCCATTCTTATTCATAAAAGATGGAATGTCATCCTTTCTGATATTAGAACAAGGAAACAAATATTTTTCGTTCTTATGCTTCTTAATTACGTTCAAAATATCCTGTGCGGTTCTCTCTCCCACGAAAACTTTTCGCTTTCGTACCACTATATATTTTTGAAGGTAATTTGCGGTTTGTTCCGAAATACAAAAATATTTCATCTCAGGTGGCATTTCCACCTTACTGTCTTTACATATCCTAAAGAAATGATCAACTGCATTTCTACTAGTAAATATAATAGCAGTATGTTTCAGGATATCAATTTTTTGCTTCCTAAATTCCTTCGAATCGATAGGATCAACTTTGATAAATTGCCTGAAATCAATCTTGATCTTGTACTTGTCCGCCAATTTATGATACGGAGAGTTTGAAATGTCTGCCGGCTCAGGTTGTGAAACCATGATACTCTTTACCGGATAAAATCGGTCTTTTACACTTGTTGACATACTAATAAGTCTACTTTGAAAAGTTTAATCAAATGAAATATTTAAGTCCAATTAAAAATGGGAATATTTCTGTGGTGCAAAAGTAAGAAAATAAATAGAGATTAGAGAAGCTGCTTAATTTTAATATTTTAAAATATATTAATATTAACCTAGCAAGATAAAGAGCTACTATTCCATAAATGGCTATAGTTAACCAAATTGAAGGGATTGACCCAACATATAGATAAATTAGAATTGAAGTAAAGAACAGAACATTGACGAAAAATAGATTGATATTTAACAATTCTTTTATGTAAAAGGCCGATATTCTATTATTTCCAAACAAATTTGAGGCAACTGCAACTAAAATCACCTTTCCAATTAAGCCAATAGAGATTATAGATATAATTTTTATAAAGGCCAGTATTCCATTTGATTCTATCTCAAGAAAACTAATACCCTTGCCCATTATCAAGAAATAAATTAAGCCCGCTGTTAAAAAAACATACAATCCTGCAAATACTAAATTGTCCTGGTCCATTATTCTGATGCGAGACTGATCTCCTTCTTTCAAGCGGAAGGTAAATATCTTACTAATGGATAAAATATTAAGGTAACGCTTATCGTAATTCGCTTTGACAATTACCATAAACAGTGAAGCGCCAATCAATAATATCAACAAAATATTGTCAGAGATCCATTTGTTCTCCCGAGATGAATTTTCAAGACCTTGATAATCCAATTTAGTGTCAGGGTTTTCAATTGAATAAACACCAAAACTCATGTTTTGCAGCTTTTCATCCCAGCTTATATTAATTTGTTCTGTTGGTACCGACTTAAATGAATACTTCAGAAAATTATTTTCAGACTTTTCTATTAACTTTTCCCCGGAAAATAAATAGGTCGGAGCATCAGAACTAACCTCTAAAATTGATTCTGAGAAATTTTGAAGATCTAATGTTATTTGTTTGAGAGTGTCGGAGGGCCATTCATCTATATTTGTTAAGGTATCGGCTTGGTGCCACACGCGTAACTCACTATCACTTACAGCTGAGTCATCCTCTTGCATCTTATTTTCTTGCACACAGGAAAGTAAGATTGAAACTGACAACAAATAAATTAGCCTGTTAATTAATGACATACTGATTAAAACATATGATTTTTCTACTTCTCAATCTGAGTCTAGCTATGATTATAAGCTGAGAACCTCTTATAAATTAAAAGACTGCAATATAACCAAAATGCACCTTTCCTTGAGAAAATTCAGGCTTATTTCCCAACTGATTTCCTAAAGCATAAATTATCCTGAACCAACCATTTTGGCTTTTGACGTCTATCCCAGCACCAAAGGCATAGACCCAATCTATATTCTTCGGTAATTTTGCGAGGTCTGTAAGTAAGAAAAAACTAGATCTTTGATCTAAAAAGTATCTGTAATTCAAATTTAGAAGTCCATAATAAGGGGAATAGAAGAAATTTCTGTCAAACCCTCGAAGGTTTTGCAACCCGCCTAAGCGCAGTAAGTCATTTTGAGACAATGCCGGGTTTTTGATGATCGCATATTGTGGGACAGCTTCTAATAATATTCGCTTTCCTAACACTCTCTGAAAATGCAACTTAGTGCCAGTACTAAAGCTATTGCTAACTTCTGGAACATTTTGCCAAGCAGTAGGTAATGCCGAGAAATTCGTAATTTTCTTGTTACCAAAACCAAAATTAAGGGTAGCAAAGGAATAGTTGCTTAATTGCGGATACGTTAATTCATTTCTCCAATAAAAATTAATGAGAACAGCATTCGTGTTAGAACTTCTCAAAGGATTAAGGTTTGAAATTTCCTCCTCGGAAAATCCCCTAAGAATATTATTACTGAGCCGTTGATAGGCCATACCTATACTGAAATTACTCCATATAAAATATTGCACTCCTAATTGTAAATCAGTTTGAAGAAATGTGCTGTCTTCTTGCAAAAGCTCAAACCCAAAATTTAGGCCCAATGGACTTTTGAAAGCGTGGGATTGACGAAAACTGGTATTTAAAATTTGAGAATTAGCTGAATACTTCTGCCAGAATACATCCAATCCTACACCTCTCTTGAACAAATTCCTTAATCGCGCATCCACTTGTCCTGTTAGATTCGTCCGATTCCCTTCAGGAATCAGCCCAATAATTGCATCAAATTGATTGCTTTTCACCTTTTGTAAATTTACTTGGATCTTGGCTTTATTATTAGCAAATGAAAGAGTCGGAGAAGAGGCTAATCGTAAATACTGGATTTGATCTATTTGATTTCCGATCGCATTATATGCTTTAATATCGAATGGTTCATTATAGCGTAAACTTAGTAGATTGCTTAAATATGGAACATTAACGGCCCGACTATCTCCATCAATTTCGAGACTGTCATAGACAATAAAATTTTGTGGGTTAATCCTGACAATCGCTTCAACTTGATTTTCCTCTAAACTGCTAATGCTTAAATTCGCTTTAGCAAGTGGAAATCCTTTCCGATGATAATTCATCCGGACGTAGTTCCTTAATTTCTTATTAAGCACGTATTGATTAGCAATTTTACCGCTCAGTTTCTCTACATTTTGGACAGCAATGGGTATTTGACCATTATAGACTTGAATAGGCTTCCAGAAATAAGGCCTACCTTTCTCTATTTGCAAGCCGTTGTTCTGGTCAATTACGACTTTAGCTTCCCAAAAACCGGATCTTATGAGGGAATCTTGAATTTTATTCCTTTGTTGTAAAAGACTGTCGCTGGAATTTTGAGAATATGCATAAGAGAAGGTTGAAAAATATAGAAATGAAAACAGGAGGGACTTCTGTAAAATTCGGTTTAAATTTGCGTTAATTTTGGCAGGTATATACATACATATTCCCTTTTGTAAGCAGGCGTGCTTTTACTGTGATTTCCATTTTTCCACCAATATGGCAATTAAAAATGATATGGTAGAAGCAATTTGTAAAGAAATTGAACTTCAACAAGAATATCTGAATGGAGAATTAATCCGATCCATTTATTTTGGCGGGGGAACGCCTTCGCTTCTAGATGAAACTCATCTAAAATCTATTTTCAACTATTTAAATAGGTTTCATAATATCGCATTTGATGCCGAAATTACATTTGAGGCCAATCCTGATGATATCACTCAAGACAAGCTGGAAATCCTTTATCAAAATGGAATTAACCGATTAAGTGTGGGTATTCAATCCTTTGACCAAGAAGTATTAAAATGGATGAATAGAGCACACAATAGTCAAGAAGCTTTCCGGTGTTTAGAATTGATAAAGAAAAGTGACTTCGATAATTTCAGTTTAGATTTGATTTATGGAATACCCAATTCAACACACGAGACTTGGGAAAAAGATTTAAAAAGTCTGGTTGGTTTTCAACCACCTCATATTTCTTCCTATTGTTTAACGATTGAGCCTAATACTGTATTTGGTAGGTGGCAGCAAAAAGGAAAGCTCAATGAAGCTTCGGAAGATTATTCATCAGAGCAATTTCTATATTTATCACAATACCTGACAAATTCAGGATATGAACATTACGAGGTGTCAAACTTTGCGAAAAAAGGGTTTCACTCCAAACATAATAGCAGCTATTGGGAACAAAAGTCTTATTTGGGGATTGGGCCATCGGCTCATTCATATGACGGAAAAAACAGACAGTTCAATGTCTCTAGTAATGGAAAATACTTGAAGGCTTTACAGTCCAATGAAATCCCTGCTCAATTAGATATCTTGACACAGGAAGATCGAATCAATGAATATTTGATGACTTCCTTAAGGACATCTGAAGGGTGTAATTTGAAATTTCTAGCTAATGAATTGAATTATGATCTAGTAAAAAATGCAAAGCCACAAATTGAGCATTGGAAAAATACTGGACTTTGCATTTTAGAAAATGATATTTTAAGACTTACCCTAAAAGGTAGACTTTTAGCCGATAAATTGGCTTCGGATTTATTTCTGGTCAATTAAAGGCTCATCAAATCTTTAAACTTAGTGGCTTGTCTTCGGCTTACTTCAACCTTATCTCCTCCTTTTAATTTTACCATCAAGCCTCCATTAAACCAAGTTTCAATTTCATCTATCCATTCTAAATTGATGATATGTTTCCGGCTTACTCTAAAGAAATGCTTATTGTCCAATTTCTCATCCAATGCGTTTAATGACTTATGAATCATTGGTTTATTCTTATCAAAATAAACTTTAATGTAGTTTCCGTCAGATTCGAATAAGCGAACATCTTTTAATCTTACAAACCAGCAATTGTCCCCGTCCTTTACGAAAACCTGATCGTTTACAGTCAACTGGTTATTACTTTTTTGTCTTTCGGCTTGTGCTTCTACTTCCTTGCGGATTTTATTTATAGATTCGGTTAGTCTTTTTGGTTCAATTGGCTTTAAAAGGTAATCTAAAGCATTGAACTCAAAAGCTTTCAAAGCATATTCATCATAAGCTGTGGTAAATATGACTTTCGGGGTTTTTTCCAAGGTTTCCAACAACTCAAAACCAGTTTTACCAGGCATCTGAATATCTAAAAAAATCAAGTCAGGGTTTAGCTTGTCAATCATTTCTTCAGCTTCATCCGCATTGGCTGCCTCGCCCAAGATTTCAATATCTTTGTATTCTGCTAATAAAGTGCTTAATTCTTTTCTAGCGAGCCTTTCATCATCTATTATTAATACCTTCATGTTTATAAATTAAAAATTCAATAATTAACTTGTGGGATCTTCACAGTTGTTAATACATTTCCTTCCGATTCGTTTTTGATATTAAACGAGGCTTCATTATCAAAGATCAATTTCAACCGCTGCTTTGTGTTTTCCAAACCAAACCCCTTGTTCTTTCTTCTTTTATCCAATTTAAAGCTTCCTGAATTTCTGATAAAGATATTCAAGCATTTTTTATTGTCCAACTGCGTTTCTATTGAAAGTTTCCCACCGTAAGTTAAGTTAGAAATTCCATGCTTAATACCATTCTCCACCAAAGTTTGAATCATTAGCGGAGGAACTTGATATTTATAAGAATCTGGGTGAATTATAAATTCAGTTGTCAATCTCTCCTCATATCTGATCTTCTCCAACGCCAAGAAATCTATAACGGTGTTTAACTCATCGTTAAAATTAATCAATCTTTTTTTATCCAAAATTAGAGAGTTTCTCAAAATATTGGAAAGTTGAGTGATAGAATTCTTTGCTTTGGCTGGATCTTCATCTACCAATGCCCTAACACTGTTTAATGCATTGAAGATAAAATGAGGATTTAATTGAGATTTAAGGTTGTTCAACTCAATTTCATTCATAGCTGCATCATATTTTAATGACCGATTATAATTCTCCACATAGTGATACATAAAATAAACCAGCGACCATAAAAAATACAGAATTAGGTTAGCCAATATACTGAGAAAAATTACGATAGGGTTCAAATCAAAGGCGGGATCCAGCAAGCCTAATATCGAGGAGATGCCAAATAAGAAGGCATAATTGATAATACTTAAAATCAAACAAGCAATAATTACTCTTACGACCAGTTTTTGAATGATTATTTTTAACCATCCGTTGCTGATAATGAAATTTCTATATAAATGAGTAATAGTAATATAAAAAGGAACCAAGATAAGTTGGCCCGTGGCTTGTTGCGAGGAAAGCCTTTCACCCAAATATGCCAAATAAATATTCAATAAGCCATAAGCAGTCCAGCCAACTATCTGAAGCGTCCAATACAGTGCCTTTTTGTTCATTCCGTGCTTAGGTTAAAAAATATGTAACCAATAATTTGGTACAAAATAAGCCCCTTTTTATAGATTAAAGAAACCGTCTGTCAAATCATGCTACCTTCTTTTTATCTTTCTGACTCTTAACCTTTGGGACAAATGGCCTAATAATTAAGCGAGTACCTCGATCGTAGGTAAAATAATTCCAAATCCAATTACTTAAGATAACGATTTTATTCCTGAACCCAACTATAGAGATAAGGTGTACAAACATCCAGATAAACCACGCGAAAAAGCCTCCAAAATGCAAGTTTTTAGGAAGATCGACCACAGCTTTATTTCTACCCACAGTAGCCATACTTCCCTTATCTAAATATTTAAAAGGTTTCTGTTCATTCCCCTTCATTGCTGCCAAAATGTTTTTAGCTAATCTATCTCCTTGTTGCATGGCAACTGGCGCCAACATGGGGTGTCCCTTTGGAAAATCCTCTGTTTGCATTAAAGCAATATCTCCCACTGCATAAATATTTTGTGTTCCTTTTACCAGATTGTATCTGTCGACCTGGTACCTACTATTTGAAACGCTTTCTTCTGAAAGTCCTTCTATAACATTTCCCATTACACCAGCCCCCCAGAGCAGCGTAGCCGCAGGAAGTGTTTCACCATTACTGAACTCTACTTTTTCACCATCGTAGCTATTAACCATGGTGTTGAGCTTTACATTCACCTCAAATTTTTTAAGATATTTTTGGGCTTTCCTATCTGCGAAATCAGACATTCCACCTAAAAGCCTTCCCATGCCTTCTACCAGGTAAATGTTTAATCTATTAAAATCCAAATCTGGATAATCGTTAGGTAAAACGTGCTTCTTTAACTCACCCAAAGCCCCAGCAAGTTCTACGCCTGTGGGACCCCCACCCACAATAACAATATTCATTAACCGCTCAATTTTAGCCTCATCGGAACTTAAAACTGCCTCTTCAAAATTTTGCAGTATGTGACTTCTAAAATCTAAAGCCTGTGGGATTTGCTTGAGCGGGAAGGCTTTTTCGAATTTCTCGTTCTGACCAAAGAAATTCGTTTTTGAGCCCGCAGCAATTATTAGATAATCGTATTCCAATTCGCCAACATTACTAATGATCTTATTCTCCTGCTGATCAATTCTAGATACAGTAGCCATTCGAAAATATATATTCCTGTGATTTTCAAGTAACTTACGTAAGGGCCCTGCTATCGAATCGGGCTCGAGACCAGCTGTTGCCACCTGGTATAATAAGGGCTGGAAGGTGTGATAATTATGCCTGTCCAAAAGAACAATTTGCACATCTTTGCCAGCAAACTTCTTGGCCATCGTGATGCCAGCAAAACCTCCACCTACAATTATAATTCGCTTTTGATTAGTATTAGGAATTTTAAATGAATTGGGCTTATCCATAAATCTTTAAAGTTAAAAACTAGACCCTCTTATAACTCATTTAAAAATATTAGGTTTAATATCTTCTATGTCATCTGAATTAGTTTTAAGATGCATTTATTCTTACATAAGCTGAAAAATTTTCTAACGCTTAAAATGGCAAAATAATACCAGAAATCTCTTCTTGAAAGTGTACAAAGACAAGTTCACTAGGTACTCCAAAACAGGAGACTAAGCATCATAAAGAAGGTGCAACTTTTAGACGTCTTGTTTAAATCCTATTTCAATTCAACCATCTACCATTTAAGAACAGAGACACAGTGTGCTTTACGCTGATATTCAAATACTTATTAATATTGCCCCCTGAAAGGATTTACATCCAATCTTCGCAAATAAACGATATGTAGCGTTGCAAAAAATATATTTTTAGATTACAAGAGCCCTCATAGATCCAAATATTATTAGGTTTTTAATTGTATCAACAAAATATTATTTTTAGTAACTAAAACTTGATTAAAGTAATAAATCTTACATATAAATTACATTAACCGAATTATTTTTTGTGATCTCGGTGCAACTTATCGATAATATTCTGCGTCCTGAAAGCAAAAGAACCTAAAACAAAATAAAATGAAAAGAGTAATAGTAACTTTAGTGATAGCACTTGTATTCAGCAATGCATATGCAAGTAAAGAATCGGTTTCAATCGATCCAAAATTAATCAAAGAAGTAAAAGCAGAAATGGCAGAGTCATTCTTCATCAATGACGTGATTGAAGAAGAGCCTGACGTTTTAATTTATAGTACAGAAGGTGAGTTATTGCACAGCTTTCAAAAAGATAACATTGATCCTGTAGCTATGCGAAATGTAGATTTATTGATGGATTATAAATCTCAGAAAATATTTATTAAAGAAAAGGAACTAAATCCTAACATTTAGGATTTATAAGGCATAGTTTAATTCATAGTGAATGGTTGATGTTTTGGTAAGTAAAAGCCTCTACACTGAAAAGTGGGAGGCTTTTTACTTTTACCATCTACTCTTGCACAACTGCATCTAGCAACTGCAGTGCATTCCTACCTAAATGTTCAGCAATAATTTTCCTATAACTTGGACTAGTCCTATAGGATTCCGTCAAGAATTCTTCAAATGGCTTATCCCAATCGCTATTCTTAGGCATTACAATTCCAAACTCTTCGGCCGTTTGATCTCCAGCCGGATGTCTTTTAATAGGTTTTTTGGATTTTGTCGCATCTAAATAGTACGTAAAATCAATATTGGTGAAATAATCTGTGCTATTCACAATCTTTGCCAATACTTCATCAAATGAATTAACATACTCTATTGTAAGACTAGGATAATATTTACTCTTTATCTTTAAAATTTGATCTTCATTAGTAGAGCCTTTAACTGTAACCGCCTTTTTACCAGCAAAAACATCAGCAATTTTACTCATGTCATTGAGCGTGGGAAGTGCACTATTACTTAACATCATGCCGATATTAGTGATATATGGCGGACTGAAGTTATATTCTGCTTTTCTTTTTTGAGTTATAGTAGTATTGCTTAAGCCAAAAACACCATTTGATGATTTTTTTACTGCGTTTAAATAAGCTGTAAAATTATTTGCATGAGCTTTTTCCATTTTGGAGTTTACCGTAATACCATAATTATCTAGTAAGTAAAATTCAAAATCGCTCATTACATCCACACAAACACCTTGAACGTTTCCGCTAATTTCAGCGGCAAAACCAGGTGATTCAGAATATACATAAGTTAGATTAGCTGTTTTCGTCTGTTTTGCTTTAGCAAAGGAATCCCCTGTATACTGTGCACTGGATACAAATCCAATAAAGAACATGGGGACCATAAAAAACGAGTTAAATAGAAGCTTCTTCATAGTTTCATTTTAGTGTCCAATTTGTAAAGTAATTAAACCTTTTATAATTAGGAAGTAATATTCTGTAAAACAAATACTTTTATCGACAAAATACTACTTATTAGAGAAAGGATATCAAAATAATAGTTATGCAGGCATTCAATTATAACTATTCCTTTATGATAAACTAGTATCTAAAAACAAAAAAGCACAGCCTCAAAAGAGCCTGTGCTTTTAATAAGCTCACTAAAGAAGCTATTCAATCATCCATCGATGGATCCCATTACTCGTTTCATAAATCCATTTAATGCTTCTTTCTTATCGGTTCCTGATCTAATATCTTTATGAACTTCGAGAGCACCTGAAAAATTTGAAAGCAACTCACCTATTACTTCTAGCTCCTCATCTTTAATTCCTTTCGCTTCAATTAAATCCTCGAGCAGATCCATACTTTCCACAACATAATCCTCATCGTTTTTTTCGATGAATTCTACTACGTGCTTAATTATTGGTAACCTCATCTAATAAATCTGTTATAATGCTTGGCTTATTTCCTGATATTGAATTTACTAATTTACCGTTTTTAAAACCGGCAAAAGTTGGTAGATTTTTAACTTCTGCCAATGATCTTGAATTTGGTAATTTTTCGGCATCAACATAAACAAATTTTACGCTTTCATTCTCCCCAGCTAATCTTTTGAATTTGGGCTTAGTAATTTTGCAATTTCCGCACCATGTCGCACCATACTGCACCATTACCATTTCATTTTCATCTACTATCTCTTGTAATTTATCTTCTGCTAATTCTATCATTATTTAAATTCGTTTAATTACTTATACCTAAATGAACCACAAAATTACGAATAGGTTACAATTAACTAAATTGATTGTTTACATATGAAAATAGATAAAATCTATTACGAATAACACCTCTACAAAAGCTCATAAATCCTATTAAAGGAACTCGCTTTTGCAATGTATGATTCTAATTCAGCAATCGGCATTCTTTCTTGCTCAGTGCTATCCCTATGTCTTATGGTCACGGTTTCATCCTCTAAAGTTTGATGGTCAACTGCAATACAGAATGGCGTTCCTATCAAATCTTGACGAGTATAACGCTTACCAATAGAAGCCGCTTCTTCATAGACAACATTAAATGCTCCTTTCAAGGACTTATAGATTTCCTGACCTTTTTCAGCTAATCCATCTTTTTTCGTTAATGGTAATATTGCTGCTTTCACAGGCGCAAGAGCCGGATGCAATTTAAGATAAGTCCTTTTTTTGATATTATCTCCTTCACCAATCTCTTCATTTTTAAAAGCACTACAAAACAACATTAAAAACAACCTATCGGCACCAACTGAAGTTTCTACTACATAGGGAATATAATTTTTTCCTAGTTCAGGATCAAAATACTGCAGCTTCTTTTTAGAAACTTCTTGATGGCTTTTCAAATCGAAATCTGTCCGACTGTGAATTCCCTCCACTTCTTTAAACCCAAAAGGAAATTTATATTCTATATCAACAGCTGCATTGGCATAATGCGCAAGCTTTTCATGTTCATGCAACCTTAAATCTTCATCTGCAATACCGATAGCTTTGTGCCATTTTACCCGCATATCCCTCCATTTTTCATACCAACCCATTTCCTCTCCGGGGCGAACAAAAAATTGCATCTCCATTTGCTCGAATTCACGCATTCTGAAAATAAATTGGCGTGCAACAATCTCATTTCTGAAGGCCTTTCCAATTTGTGCAATTCCGAAAGGCACCTTCATTCTGGCCGTCTTTTGAACATTTAAGAAATTAACAAATATCCCTTGGGCTGTTTCAGGTCGTAAATAAATTTTACCCGAACCATCTGAAACGCTTCCTATTTGAGTGGAGAACATCAGGTTGAACTGTCGAACTTCCGTCCAATTTGAGGTACCTGAAATAGGGCATTTTACATCTTCAGAAATGATTAGCTCACGAACAGCTTCCAAATCTTCTGCTTCAAGGAGCTGGCCTGTTTTCTTCAATAATTCATCGGCCTTTTCTTGCTGACCCGAGTTCTCATATTCTGCTGCTTTATCTTCCAACAAGACATCCGCTCTGTATCTTTTTTTGGAATCTTTATTATCAATCATTGGATCATTGAAACTTTCGATATGGCCAGAGGCTTTCCAAGTATCGGAATGCATAAAAATCGCTGAATCCAAACCAACAATATTATCATTAAATCGAGTCATGGTATTCCACCATAATTCCTTGATGTTTTTCTTCAATTCTGCTCCATAGGGCCCATAGTCATATACTGCTTGCAAACCTTCATAAATTTCGCTTGAAGGATAAACAAAACCATATTCTTTAGCGTGAGCTATGATATCTCTAAAAAGTGTATTTTCGGGAGTTTGTTCTTTCTTTGCCATGCCGCAAAGATAAATTAAATCAATTGTGGATAAGAAAGGATTCTTTGAAATTTTAAGTTTTAGGTAATTTTATTGTAAAAGTAGTTCCTTCTCCCTTTTCTGATTGTAAGTTTATGTTTCCACCTAATCTTTCTACCATGTCCTTCACAATATATAAGCCTAAGCCAGAACCTTTAGAGTTTTCTGATGCTCGAAAAAACATGTCAAATATTTTTGGTTGTGCCTCTGCAGGAATACCTTGTCCGTTATCGACTACTTTAATTAAAATTTCGTTACCTAAATCCTCGGTTTGGACGGCCACATATTTTCCTGGACTTGCATGACGATGATATTTAATTGCATTATCCACCAAATTGTTTAGCACTACTCGTAGTCGTCCTTTATCAGTTTTTACAACGGTATTCTCACTTATACTCATTCTGAAATCAATATCTGCAGATAGCTCTCGATATTGAGTATTTTCAAAAGTTTCCTTTACCAGATCATAAAGATTTACACCTTCCTTGATAATATCTGTTCGTGTGTTACGAGCAAAGCTGATAATTTCATCTATGAACGTATAAAGCTTTTTCACTCTATTCTTCATCATGCCAAGTAACTGCTTTAACTCTTGGCTATCTTCAGTCGTATCACCTATATTAATAAGACCTTGAATGGAGTTTAGGGGTGCTCTCAAATCGTGAGAAACACTATAAACGAATCTATCCAGCTCAGCATTGGTTTGTTCCAAGAGCTGATTCTTTTCTTTAATTTCTTCCTCTTTTAATTTTTTATCTGTAATATCAACGAGGGAGCCCACCATTCGCAGCGGTTTTTGATCAATAGACCACTTGGCTTGACCCGAACCATGGAACCAACGATAGCTTCCATCTTTACACTTAAGTTTGTATTCAACAGAAAACGGTTCTTTTGTTTGAAGGTGTCTTTTAAAATCGTTTACCAATCGGGGGTAGTCTGATTTTTCAGCCAACAAGTTTTTAAAACTAGATTGGTCAGGTGAAAATTCTTTGGGATTGTAGCCCAGTAATTCGTACAACTTAGGTGACCACCATTGTTGATCCCTATTGATATTTTCCCAATCCCATATTCCAGCGTTAGTACCCTCAACGGCCAAGCGAAATCTTTCCTCGCTCTCCTTAAGTTTACGGTCTTGCTCCAGTATCTTTTGCTCGGATTTATGCTGTAATTTCACCTGAAAATAAATCACAACTATAAGCCCAAGAAAGGTGAAAAAATAGTTCAGGAAATATATTTTGTCCTCTTTTGCTTCATTTATGGTATCGACTGTGACAATTTTATATGCCGTAAATTCACTGATTGCAAAACATGCAAAGGCAATAAGTCCATAAAAAAGCCAAATTTTGACTTTTTTGTAGCCAAATAACGTGATGGATGCGACCAAGATCGGAAATAGGTAAAGTTGTGAACCATAATACTTTCCTTCATTGCTCATAAAAATAAACACAAAGAAAATGGCAATCAGAAGCAAACTATGTTTTGCTAGTTCATACTTTCCAAAGCGGTTTAACAGAAACCCGAAAATACCGCCAAAAATACCTACCATGAATGATGGTGTTAGTGAAATATCCCATAAAAAAATATTAAGCAGCCCATTGACCGTGCTAATAAATGAAAGAATTAAACAACAAACACCGACAAGTAGCGCTTTACGGTAGTCTCCTTCAGATTTTATGTGGGGCGTTTCACCCAGTATAATATTTCGAAATGAGCGTTTTTTCATACTGATAATCAGTAAATATACTTATTTTTCGAAATATTTTTAATTACGTAAGACGTAACAGATTACGTTTGATGTATTATTTTACCAAAATTTGGGTAATAAATTTTTATTACAAGATTTTAAACAATAAAAAAGGCGAATTGTGGAGCTAATTTAGATGTAATAAATTTCAAACAATTTTATTATTGCTTTTGTAGAATGAACGTCCCCATTGTATGCCGATTTTGCACCACTACTTCCTTATAGGGCTCTATGAGTTCTAAACCCAAATCCGTTAAAAACCCTATAAGTGCTTCGGCATTAACAGCAAATCGAATTTGTTCATTTGGAAACTGATAAACATTTTGATTGATCTCAACAGTTCCTTCAGCTAGATAGCGATCGGTCATGCTCCGAATGAAAATTTTTCCATCGGGTTTCAACAATCGCACTAATTCCAAAATCATCTTGTGAAAATGCTCATAGTTTTTAGCAAAATGCAGTACTGCGCTGCAAATGATCACATCAAAGGTTTCATCCGGAAAAAGAATTTTATCTAGTTTCATCACGTGAAACCTGGCTTCTATATCTTGAATTTTATACTGCTTTGCCACTAGTTTTAAAAACTGAATGGCTTCTGGGTTTTCATCGATTCCAAAAACGTCCATGCCATTTTGAAGGCAGTAAGTAAGGTTTCGACCCTCGCCACAACCTGCATCTAATACCTTGGCATCCTCTGGTAAATATCCCTTCAGAATAAAATCGAGCCAGTAGAGGTCAATGTTCCCTAGTTCTCTATTCAGTTGTTTCCAATCCATTATTATATTGCCTGTAAGACTTTTCAAATGCAGTTTTACCTATCTCTACCAGCTCATTACTTCTGTAAAATTCAAAAGTACCGCATGAGTTTCTCGAAATCTGAACCAACATATCCGGCTTGATGATTTCCATTTGCAAATTGGTCATTTTTTCCTGCATTAAGTCTATAGATCTATTTAGCAAATCAAAATAGCCTAGCTTCTTGGGAGTCGAACTAACCTCTTTCCCATTATTCATCGGCCAATACTTCTTTATCCGGGTTGCAAATTCTTCCAAAAACTGTTTATTTTTTTCATCCTGCTTCACTTCTTCAGCAGTTACCGCCACTTTCTTCTCAAAAGGAATAGCCGCATTTACATCTACAGCAATCAAAATATCTCCTTGGGTACGTTTTACCCGATTTAGAGGTATGGGATTGAGCACGCCTCCATCCACTATTTCTTCATTATCTTGGTACACTGGTGTTAATACGGTGGGAATGGCACAAGAAGCACGCAAAGCATCCATTAAATTCCCTTCTGAAAAGAGTATCTCTCTCTGGGTTCTAATATTGGACGCCACAGCTGTAAATGGGATTGGAAAATCTTCTATTTTAAATTCGCCCAGGAGTTTTCGCATCTCTTTAAATACTTTTTCTCCCCGCACAATACCTTGAAAGCTTAAAGTAAAATCTAATAGTTTGAAAACATCAATTTTGTCGAAATGAGTCACCCAGTCTTTATATTCTTGCATTTTTCCAGCCGCGTACAGTCCGCCAATTACAGCGCCCATACTTGATCCTGAGATAGAAGAAATCTCAAATCCATTTTCCTCCAATGCTTCAATTACGCCAATGTGGGCAACTCCTCTGGCGCCACCACTTCCTAAAACTAACGCTACTTTTTGCTTCATGTCAATTAAAAAATTTGGCTGTAAGGCAAGTTAGGAAAAAATGGGACGGAAATTAAAGATATTGGTCATGATTGCTTTATGATCTAAGAACTGGCTATTTCTCACAAAGTATTACATAAAGAAGCGGAATATAACAATTACACCCAAAAATAAGGTGACCGCAACTGTCGTGAGGACGAAACTCCCTCTGTCCTTCGATTTTTTTGAATCGCGATACGCTAAATAGAATGATGAAACTAAAAAAGGCAGATAATACCAGAGATTATATACCTTTAGCAGAAACAATGTGAAAACTCCAATTATAATCAGTAATCTTAAATAAGCACTCTTGTTTTTCATGGTCTAAAGTTAATAAATTTCAATTGCTTTCCAGTTGTTCAATATCCTCTTTAGCTTTTTTGAGCTTCGGATCAATTATCACTGAGTTAAAATTATTCCAAAATTCTTCATTATAAGGTGTTTCAACATCAAATAAATCCTCATCCACCGCCATTGACTCTTTATACTTAATTCTTTTAAAGTCTCTTCTTCTGGTTTTTACATCCGTTACGTAAAAAGCGGCATCATAAAACTGCACTTCTGTTTCCCCATCCTCTGTTTCGGTTTGCCAAGCATCTCTTACCGGGGCCTTCCATTTTATATAACTCAAATAATACTTTTTACCAATTTTTCGGTAAACCACACTGGATTGTTTATAAACATTTTTCAAAAACAATTTCTCTTGATCCTTATTAAATCTGGCTTCATTGGAGTCTTCTACAGGAAAGAATTGGTGATTAAATTCTAGTTTAACAATGCCATAATCGGTTGAATTGATATATATTTTTCCAAAAGTTTGGAGACCACCAAGATGGAAGGTGGGAGAGTAGTAATCTAATACATAAACAGCTCCATTATCGGATTGAATTACTGAATCCAACTCAAAATCAAAACGATCATAATATCCTTTTAAATATTGGTAGTTTTCTGTTGTATTGTAGCCTCTGATATAGTCAAAATCAAAAGATTTGTACAAGTTGTTTTCATCGCCACCCATGAAGTATTTATAAACTGTTTCAAAGAAACTGTAGTCGATATAATCCTCGCTTTTTTTCAATTCGTCCAGTCGGATTTTTAAGCGATTGTAGGGTAAATCAAAACCATTATCCTGCACGGAAACTGCTGCCTCTAGTAAACGAACATAGCTATTGTTCCTCACTACCATTTCGCGATAAAAACCTTTTAATAGAAATGACCTTCGTGAATAATTAAATGGGATTTTTCTTATCGCCTCACCCACTAAAGCCCTGAGTGTGTCTTTCGTTGGTCTCACTATTACTTCATTAAGCATTCCCTGTTCTGGACTTAAATAGTAAGCCGAATCTTGCTTTTTTAAATTGCTTACCAGCAACGCCAAATCCTCATATCCTATGCTTGAAATCACTACTGTATCATGCTTTTCTTTTAGTGGGAAACGAAAGCTAAATTGTCCTTCTTCATTGGAATGAGCGCCCATCATGGTACCTTTTAAATGGATGTTCGCAAAGGGAATAGTGGATGAATCTGCTTTGGAAAATAAAGTCCCACTGATTTCTTTGTATTCAGGCTGAGGATTTTGAGATTTTAATAGTGTTAAATTGAAAAATAAAAATAGGGATGCGATGAATAAAACTTTCATATAGGGAGTTGGTAATTTTAAAGGTTGAAATCAATTTACTGAAAAATATTAATTAAACTAAATCAATAAAATGCTATACCTGAATATGTTCCTCAATGAATCACTCTTTGAGTTTTCTTTTCCTGTACTCTAGTAAAAATATAGTTCCCTGCATCACTATTACAGATATAATACCGTAGGTAGAATTGAACAAAAAGATGCCAAAGGAAACGATAAGGAGTAGAAGTTTTACAAAGGTGGAATTCTGCATGGTCTCTTTAGGTTAAAAAGTAGTTTAGTATGAACCACAGAAACGTTAAAATGTTAAAGTCGTCTACTTATTCACCTCAAAAGGCCAACTAATTAACAGATTCGCTAAAGAAGTTCTCTTCTTTTATTAAAGCTTGCGGTTCTCCTTGACTTGTAATACTGCCATTTTCCAATATGTAGATGTAGTCAGAGAAACCAGCAACTCTCATTCTGTGACTTACAAATAAAATAGCCTTCTCCTTTTTCAATTGCTGTAATAGATTTAGAATAAACTGTTCTGTATTTCTATCCATAGCGGATGTACCTTCGTCAATCAACAATAATTGTGGATTGCGATATAGTGCCCTGGCTAATCCTACCAACTGCTTTTGACCACCAGAAATATTAGCTCCTTCTTCCCCCAACAATGTCATATAGCCTTGAGGGAATTTTTCAAAGAATTGATCAAAGCCAAATTCTTTACACCATTTCACTACATGCTCTAATTCTGCAGGATCATCGCTCAAACAAATATTGAAAAGTAAATAATTATTGAAAATCTTAATGTCTTGAGGGACGACTCCTATTAATTTTCGATACCCTTCTAAGTCTAAATCATTAATTGAATTCCCGTCTATTTTTATGAATCCTTCCGATGGTGCATAAAATCTTTGAACCAATTGAAAGATAGTGCTTTTTCCTGCACCACTTTCTCCCAAAAGGGTAGTGATTTTCCCCTTTTCCACTTTCATGTTGATTTGGTTCAATAAGTTTAATGAACCAGGATAATGAAAATTCAGGTTTTCAATTGCTAACGTATCGATCTTTTTGATCTCTATTTCTTTCTCTCCAGTATCCTCCGTTTTTATTCCTGTAAACTCTTCCATTCTGTTGAAAGCTACTTTCGCTTCCTGAAACTGAATATTAAACAGGGCAATTTTGGTTAAAGAAGGGCCTATAGAACCTGAAAGTGATAATAAAGCCACCAAAGAACCAATTAACAAATCTCCTCTCAATACTAAAAAGGAGGCTAAAGATATTACCCCTACTACGAGTAATATCCCCGACAACTCTGTAAGCAACCCAAACTTTACTTGAATTTTACCCAATTTCAATATCTGCTCTTGAAAGTTTTTATACAAAAAGGTAGTAGCCTTATGAAAAAGATTGATAGTTCCTGTTGTCTTTACTTCTGCTATACCCGTAATCACATCTATATAATTTCCTTCATTGAACGCATAAGCACTCATCACATCTTTTTGGGCATTAATGATCGGTTTATTCAATCGCCATAGGATCAACCCATAAAGAGGTATAAAAATAGAAACAATTAACCCTACTTGCCATGAATAAACAAAAACCCCAATCAGTGAAATGATAATGACCAAAAACTCTATTAAAAGATTACCAATCAGATTGCTGATAGAAGATTGAATGCGTCTTGTATCATTCATCCTTGCTACCATATCCCCTGTTTTTTTGGAATCGAAGAAGGGTTTGGGAATATTTAAAAGGGATTGAAAAAAAGACCTTATCATTCTATTGTTAAAATCCTTGCTTTGTGTGATCAAAAATGTTGACCTAACATAACTTAACCCCATCTTAATCAATAAAATCAAAGCAAATAAAACCAGTCCTATGATGAGTTTGCTGACTTCTTTAGTAGGCAAAATCACATCAATCAACTTTTGGCTAAAAATAGCCGTGGCCAATGAAAAAATAGCAATCAAAATACCTAAGAAAAGTGCGGCTAATAAAATATTGAGGTCTTCCTTTACCCAACTCAGAAGATTTTCATATTTTTTAGTTTTGGATTTTACTTTTTCAAATTTCTCATTGGGTGTCAGCTTTAGCAAAGCTTTGGACTGCCATACTTTTTCTAGTTTTTCTTTTGACCATATTTCTACTCCTCTGCCCGGATCATTAATTATTAATTGGTCTTCTTGAAAACCATAAAAAACCACATAATGCTGCAACCTATTTTCCAAAATCACATGTAAAATAGCAGGGGAATTCAGTTCCTTTAAATTCTCGACTGATTCAGATTCTAAGCCTTCGACTTCAAAACCCAAATCTTTTGCTCCTTGAAATAGCCCTAATAATTTAGTACCTGTTTGAGTAGTCCCCGTAATCCTTCTGATTTCATCCAAACTATGCTCTCCTCCATGAAATTTGATAATGGAAGCCAAACAAGCGGGTCCACAATCCGATTGACCGTGTTGCTGAACGAAATATTGGTTGAGTTTTTTAATCATGCGGTTGGTTCTTTTAAATATCTTTCAGTGATGAAACCTGTCAGGTTTACTGGCATTAAAAATCTAAGTATCTTTCAAAAACTGAAACAATTTTTTTATTCAAAACCTGACAGGTTTTGGTTAAATACAGTACCCATAATTATCCCTTCATTCCAAAACTTCTAAAATAGCTTCTATTTTTACTTCCCCTTTAAAATGTTTTTGCAGTAAGCCGTTTTGATATATGAAAGTTTGTGGTACACCGCCCCTAATGGTGTTAGTCAATGAATCAGGATCTACTTCAACATAATGCTGTGTAAGATTGTATTGCTGAAGAAATTCAAGTGCTTCTTCCATAGGTTCAAAAGAGGCCAACAGCAACTGATAGTTTTGAAACTTTTCTTTATTCTTCCCAATCTCTTTCATTTCCCATTGGCAAAAATGGCAATCACTATTGAAATACATGAAAATAGTAGATTGATCAGTATCTGCTACTTCAAATCCCAGCTTATTGGTCAAGGAACTGAGGTTTTGAATAATCGCTTCCGATTTACTTTTCTGATCTAATTTTTGAATACTTGAATAGCCCATCCAAGACAAAAGACCAATCACTAATAGCCCGACAATGATAAGAAGTTTTTTCTTCATTATGTTCCCAAATTAATTGACAAGAATGTGACAAATAATATCCAAACCACTAAAGCGGAACCATAAACAGGTAAGGTAAATTTCAATGCTGAATCATAGTCTTTCTTCATGATTTTCTTAATGCCTAAAGCTAGTACTAAAATATAAATCACCTCAAAAAGATTTAGGGATTTCAAAGGAAAAATGAGCCATGAATCCAAGTGAGCTTTATCAAAAAGGTTTAGCAAGGACAGGGGAGCGAAATATTGCACATCATTGAGGGTATAAGTAGTATTAATAAGACCAAACCAAAAAATTAAAATTATCGAGGGCAACAACCACACAAACTCTGCTAATAATACTATTTTAAAAATAGATGCTAATTTCACTTTATACCCTGCAATAATAGTTCCGCAAAGTATCCAAGAACATACTAGGATAAGTTTAACGGCCATAGTTACTAGAACTATTATATAATTTACAAATCCCCATTTTTTACGAAAAGATAATATTTCAGATATACGATCCATTGACAAATGGCTAGAATAAAAATTGACCAAGTGGTTATCGGATATCAGAAAACTATTTGTCGTAAATAATACCGTATAAGTAATGATAATTAATAGTACAAAATGGAACCCAACATTATCTCTTAATGAACAGATTTTATTAATGTTATAGTTTGCTTTCACCATCATTTTTTAAAGAAATTAATAGGTCAAAAAGCTAATCTTTGATTACACTTTAGGCTTTAAAATTTTTAAATATTTGAAAGAAAAATTAAGAACAAATACCAAAATTATGAGGCTAATTGTCGAAAGAACGATAAAGAATGATTGGTTGCTTTTCAAAAACAGATCGATAAATTCTATATTAAATTTAGATTTACTTGGTTTAATTACTAAAGGCAGGATATAAAATCTAATAGATGGTAAAAATAGGAAAAATGCTAATACTAAATAATTAAAAAAGTCTCCCATCTTTCTCCAATTTGACAACGTGAGTCCATTAAAAATAGAAGAAAATACAAAGAAATTTAGCACTAATATATTATAAAATATATACTCAAAAACATTAATTGAAGCAAGACCATACTTAATAAAGAGAAAATAAAACATAGCCATGATCGGATATAAATAATAAATCACAGTCCAAAAGAGAACATTTTTAAATTTTATATAATTATCAAAATGACCTAAATAAATTAAATCCTCCTTCAAAAAGAAATTGATTAAAATATGAGTCAGCGGTAAAATTGTAAGCAAGCACAATAATATTCCTGATGGCAAAATCTGGTTGTTATTAGTGTAAATCCAAAATAGACCAAAAGAAATAAATATCAATCCTATGCTAAGTATTATGCTTAATCCTGTTTTTACCATGTGTTTTTCATTTAAGAAAATAGGGTTATTTAAAAGTGTAGATTCTAATTTTTACAAAGCATTATTTTGAAGAAGGATTAAAAAATGAAAATAACTAAGGTTTCCTATTGAAATTTCTACAATAGCTCAGATTTTTTTACTTATAAAAAGTTTATTTTCAAATAATATTTTGCAATAAATAAGGCTATCCTACTTTTGAGACAGCCTAATTCATTTACTAGCATGATTGTTCATCAGGTAATACACCAGCTGCGGCAGCGGCCATCATTCCTACTGTCCATATGATGCCTACTGGTGCTAACGCAGGCACAAAACTTGCCCCTGCTATCCAAACAGAAGCAACTCCAAGTGCTATTGCTGCTGCGCATTCATCGCCACCTTCAATTTGCTCCATTCTTTCAATACTCAAATTTTTCATAATTATAAGTTTTAATAGTTAAACATACACAAATAACTAAAAAAATCTTCTGCGTTTTATTCATATTTAAATAACATTATTTATATTTGAATAATTAAAACTAAAACCTAAAAGTCATGTCCATAGGGGATCATATCAGAAAAATACGCCTTAAAAAAGGCATTAGCCAACAATTTATTGCCGATAGAATAGGAATAAGCCAAAGTAAATTTAACAGAATTGAAAATGGCAAGTCTGATATTTTGCTAAATGATTTATTAGAAATGTGCCAAATATTAAGAATAAATTACATTGAGCTAATTCAGTCAAATCAATCAGGGAAAGACAATGTGGATGAAACTGAAGCTGAAATATCCCACCTTTGCAAAGAAATAAAGTCATTGAAACGCGAGCTTCTAGAAATTAAAGAACATTTGTATTCAAATAGGGGGGGGGTAATTATTTATCAACCAACTTTTCCAAAGTTTAGAACTTTGGAAAAGGTTTTTGCTTGAGATTACAATATCGAATGAATTAATTTAGAATCTGTGGGCATTATCATCATTTTTCCCTTTCTTTTTGCTTAATCAAAAAGAAACAAAAAATCAAGAAAGTTTAATGCTTCAGTCCTCAATGCAACCACTGGCTCGCTAAACTTTCCTCCCTCCCGCTTTTCCGAGTTCCTCGGAAATGGTCGCTTTAACACTTTTCCAATAATGCAAAAAAGTACACTAAGACAAAATTTATTTAATGAATGCATTAATAGCTAACACCCCCAATTTCGCCTTAAGCGAAAAAGCGGGGAGGAGGGTAAAATGGCTGGCCTGCTTGTGCAGACAAGCCAGCGTTGGCATTTGTGGGAAGTAGCTTCATTTTACCTAGATTTTTTGCTTACTTTTTCATCAATGGAAAAAATAAGAAGCATAAAACGAGCATTTATGCAATCTTACACTTAAAATTACTCTCTAGAAAACCATTGAACAATGAGAAAGTCTCTTTAAACCAATAAACTGTCTTAATAAAATTTTACCAAGGGAAATAGGAGTGGAAAGATAAATTTTTAACAAATATCATTTCCTAAGTACTATTCTTTGGAAAAAGGTCTAAGTTACCTGAAACTACTTATTCACCTCAATAAACTTATTTACATCCTTCGATTTTCCGAGAAGGATCATAATATCAGTTTCTTTAAGAAAAGTATCGGCTCTAGGTACGCCTATGATGTGTTCTACTTGCTGTAATTGACCGTCCACCTTTTCATCATACAATCTTTTGACAGTTATCAAGTTCAGGTTATATTTTTCTCTTAATCCAATTTCGCTAATGGTTTGATCCACAACCCGGGCAGGCGTATTGATCTCCACAATTTCATAATCATCGGGTAATGGAAGGAAGGATTTCATGTTGGGATGCAGCAACATTTCTGCTACAGTTTTACCCACGGTTTCTTCCGGAGACAAAATCTCTTCTATTCCCATTTTCTCTAAAATCATGCGCTGTTGTGAATTGGCGGCTCTTGCAATAATTCGCTCTACTTCCAATTCCAACAGTAAAACGGTAGTCAATAACAGTCCTTCGAAATTTTCACCTATGGCCACCACTATTGCGTCCATATCCTGAATATTTTGGGCTTTTAAAGCTTTCACATCTGTGGAATCCAATGCAACAGCATAGGCGACATCATCTTTTATCGCCTCTACTTTATCAAGGTCAATGTCGATAGCTAGTACTTCCGCACCACTGTCACTCAAGGTACGTGCGATGGATTCTCCAAACTGTCCTAATCCGATTACTGCAAAGCGATTGGTCATTTACTCTTATTTTTGAGGTAAGATACTAAAACTTCCAGACCTTTATCAAATTTATTGTTATTTGGAATGATGATATCGGCATCGTATTTGAATGGATCGATATATTTTTCATAGGTGGGTGCCACATGTTTTTCGTATCGATACAAAACATCATCCAAATCATAGCCGCGCTCAGAATTATCTCGCATGATTCTTCTTTTGAGCTTTACGTAATCTTTAGCATCTATGAAAACCTTTAAATCCAATAACTTCACCAACTCCGGAAAGTAAAATACAAATAAACCCTCCACTACTATAATTTTGGATGGTTTAAACTCTAGCATTTTAGGCACTACATCCGGATTGTTGAAAGTATATTCTTTTCGGCTCACTGGTTTTCCCTCTTTCAGCATTTTGATGTCTCGGGCGTAGTCATCAAACTCAATGGACTGAGGAGTATCAAAGTTTTCTACTCCATTTTCGTCTTTAGGTTGTAAATGTCGGTCTTTGTAATAATTATCTTGAGAAACGAGGCAGATTTCATCTTTAGGGAAATGGTCTAATAAACTTTTCAGAAACATAGTTTTTCCTGAAGCACTTCCTCCTGTGATGCCTACAATGAATGGATTGTTCATGAATGCAAAACTACAGTTTTATACTGTTTTTATGAATTTGTTTTTAAAAATTCGACCAATTTTTTGACTGCTATCGATCGATGGGAAATTTTATTTTTTTTTCTCCAGGATCATTTGTTCAAAAGTTTATAAGTAGGTTAAATATCAAAGTAATAAATTTAGATGCACATTTGGTGCCTTATACTTTTTCCAATATTGAAAAAGTATGCAAAAAATCTAGGCAAAACGAAGTTTCCACCCTTCATGCCATCGCTGGCTCAGCGTTTTGCCATCCTTCCCACATTTTTCGTTCGTGGCGAAATTTGAGGGCTTAAATTTCAACTACTTTTCAATTTAAAATTTTCATAAACCTATATTAGGCCAATTATAGGTGTCAAAAAATATAAAAAGAAAGCAAATTTTGAATTAAAAACAGCCTATCTGACTGTCGGTATTATTAAAATTACAGTTTTATACTGATACTGTTTTTATGAAATTGTTTTCAAAAAATCGACTAACTTTTTGACTGCAATTGATCGGTGGGAAATATTGTTCTTTTCCTCAAGGCTCATTTGTGCAAATGTTTGAGAATAACCTTTTGGGATAAATATAGGATCATAGCCAAAGCCTTTATCCCCATTGTGTCTTTTTGCGATTTCTCCTTCTGCAATTCCTTCGAAAAAGTGTTTTTGATTGTTAATAAAGGCACAAATCACTGTTCGAAATCGTGCCCGTCTATTGGGCGAGCCTTCCAGCCTACTTAATAAAAGTGACATATTATCCTGATCTGATCGTTGAGGGCCTGCATATCGGGCTGAGAAAACGCCTGGCTCGCTATTCAAAGCTTCCACTTCAAGGCCCGTATCATCTGCAAAACAATTGATATTATAGTTATCGAAAATGTATTCGGCTTTTTGTTGAGCGTTACCCTCCAAAGTGCTTTGATCTTCTCTTAGTTCCTCATTACATCCTATATCCTTCAGTCCTAGCAGTTCAAATTTTTCTCCTAAGAGCTGAGAGACTTCCTTGATCTTATTGGGATTATTAGTTGCAAAACACAGTTTCATAACATTACGCTAATCTCTATTAATAACTATTTAATCTAACGCGAAACTCAATGTTTTCACCATCAGGGATACTACTAGGAACTGTATTGCTAATACCTCTATTGATAAGAAGCTCTCCAGGAATAAATAGTCTGTAATCAGCATTTCTATTCATCAAACTGATAGCTATCTTAAAACCTACTACCACTTGATTCGATCTCAAGGAGAAATCTGTTCCTATTCCCGAAATAAAAGTTTCATCTTCACCTAGTACCCTGCCCTCGTAATCTACTGAAACGCCAGAACAAAAATCTGGAGAATTGCCTTCTCCCGACTCAAGCACTGAGTACCTGATTCCTGAAGAATGAGTTTGGTATTCAATCCCTTCTGATTCTAAAAAACTCTCTATTTCCTGGATTTGTTGTTCTAACCTTGTTTGGTCTGCTGAATTTTCAGGTATTTGATTGCATTGAACTTCCGACTGGCAAGAAAAAATACCAACAAATAAAACAGTAAAAATGCTGATAGATAATAGATTTTTGATCATTACAAATGATAATTTATTCATTGATGCTCACTAATTCAACTTCAAAAAGTAATACTTCATTGGCGGGAATGGATCCGCTCCCTCGTGGTCCGTAAGCCAAGTATGACGGTAAAATCAAAGTTGCCTTTCCACCTTCATTTATCAATTTTAATCCTACATCCCATCCTAAAATTACCTGACGCTGCCCTAATGTAAAACTGAAGGGTTCATAAGTTCTAGATTCACTGAAAATCTCTGCATCTTTTGCAACTGATTCAATAGAGGTATCGAACACCTTTCCATTTAGAAATTTCCCGACATAGTTTACTGATATATTCTGCCCGTTTTCTGGTTCTCCTCCTGCTCCCTGCTCTTCAATAATATAAAATAGGTCATATGAGGTCAGTCTCTCAGCAGTTAGATTATTATCCTCAAGATATTCCTCAATAAGTAGAACATCTTCTGCCAACTGTTCTTCTGGACATTCTCCGTAAGTATTCTCACATTCCTCCTCGCAGGATGAAAACAGGACTGTAAGTAGCCCCGTCATCATCAATAACAATATTTTTTTCATATTATTTTACCTCCACTAGCTCAACGTCAAAAATCAATGGACTGTTTGGTGGAATTCTACGACCTGAACCTCTTTGACCATAAGCTAAACCTGATGGAATATAAAAAGTGGCTTTACTACCTTCGTTCAACAACATTAGTCCTTCATCCCATCCAGCGATCACTTGCCTTTTACCAATAGGAAAACTAAATGGTGAATAAGTGCGGTTTTCGTTGTAAACCCCTGCTTCCTGTGCAAGTTCTTCATATGAAGTATCGAAAACGGTTCCGTCCATCAATTTGCCAACATAGTTCACACTTACAGAATCACCTTGTTGTGGCTGTTCACCACTACCTTCTTGGGTAACGATGTAGAATAAACCTGACTCAGTTCTATTAGCTTCAATATTTTTTTGTGCCAAGAAGTCTTTAATTAATTGATCATCAATTCCTTTTTGCTCCTCGGCCTTTTTCTGCATTTCTTCCATGGCTTCGGTTCTTTTTTGCTGCTGCCACGCCATGAAACCAGCAGTATCTAATTTTTCCAATGTTTTCGCAAATACTGTCAATCTCTCAGCTTTGTCTTTATCCTGAGAAATGGGCTGTCTGAAGCCTTCAGTCAATACCTGACTTGCAGACAACTTAGTTTTTATGCTATCTCCTATTTGCAATTCCTTCAAAATAGAGAATAATGGGCCTCTAGTTGAGAGTATCGAATCATTAATTTGGACAGGCAACTCGCCATCTCTTTCACTATCAATCATCACTGAATCTTTGCTATCGACAATTTTGATGGAGAAAATAGCAAAATCGCCTTCTTCAAAACTTCCGCCTTCTCCTGACTCAATTAGGACATATTCTACACCATCTTCTGTCTTTTCTTGGGTTTGACTATCACATGCTACTATAAGTATAAGTGATAATAATCCGAATGCCAGATTTTTAAAATTGTTCATAAACTTCTATTTTTTCTCTGTTTTTTAATTGTTTAGCGTATTTTTTAATTATTTCTTCGAATAATTTGACGGTCTCAGACAAGCTCATATTTACTTTTCCGCCTGCCGCATTTTTATGACCACCACCCTTAAAGTATTCTCCAGCTAGGGTATTCACTTCAAAATCACCAATAGACCTTAGCGAAAGTTTCGTTCCATCTTCTGTTTCAGTAAAAAGTGCGGCCATCGTAATACCATCAACCGATAATGCATAATTTACTAATCCCTCTGTATCTCCGTTTTTCGAATTGAATTTCTCCAAATCTTCCATAGAAATAGCGAAATAAGCTGCATGTTCATTTTCAAATACCGTAAGTCTTTCACTCAGGGCAAAACCTAAGAATTTTAAACGATCCAAGGAGTTGGTATCGTATATCAATCTAGAAACTTCTGAATTATTTGCTCCTAAGCTTATCAACTCTGCCACAATCTCATGTACTTCCTGAGTTGTATTTGGGTGTTTAAAAGATCCGGTATCAGTCATAATCCCCGCATATAAGCAATCCGCAGTATCACTATCCACTTGCTCCTTATCACCAAAAAGTTTTATTAATTTGAAAATTAACTGAGCAGTTGAAGCTGAATCTACATCATGATATGCGTATTCTGCAAAATCTTCTGGATCACGATGGTGGTCTATTAGAACTTTATCTGCTTTAGAGGCCCTAACCGCATCCCCAAGTTCATTTATCCGATTAAGATTGGAAAAATCTAAGCAAAAAATAAGATCCGCCTCTGCTACTAGCTTTTTTGCTTTTTCCTCATTCCCATTCTCATTGAAGACCATAACTTGGTCATTACCCTTCATCCAATTTAGGAATTTGGGATAATCTGTAGGTGTTATCACCGTAGCAGTATGACCTGTTTTAATTAAGTAATTATAGATTCCCAAGCTACTACCCAATGCATCAGCATCTGGCTTTTGGTGAGTAGTAATTACAATATTCTGAGGGTTTTCTAAGACCTCCTTTAATTTTAAAATATCCTGCATGAATCAGATTAACCCTAGTGGGATTAAATTGATTTGCAAAGTTGATAAGAAAATCATGAAAAACAAACGCCTAAATAGCTCAGCGTTTGATGAAATCAGGAATTCATGTGCAGTTTAAGGAAATATAATATTTCATATCAGATTAATCCCTTAAATTTGCAGCTCAAAATATTTAACTCAATAAAATTAATACAATGGCTGGAAACAGAACATTTACGATGATCAAGCCCGATGCAGTGGGTGAGAACAACATAGGCGCAATTACAAAAATGATAGAGGAAGGTGGATTCCGAATTGTTTCTATGAAAATGACAAAATTAAGCGAAGAAAGAGCTGGGCAGTTTTATGCCGTTCATAAGGAGCGTCCTTTCTACAAAGATTTGGTTGCTTATATGTCTGGTGGCAATATAGTAGCTATGATTTTGGAAAAAGAGAATGCTGTTGAAGATTTCAGAAAATTAATTGGAGCTACCAATCCTGCTGATGCCGCTGAAGGAACGATTAGGAAAATATTTGCTTCATCTATTGAAGCAAATGCAGTTCACGGTTCTGATTCAGACGAAAATGCACAAATCGAAGGAAGTTTCTTCTTTGCTGATATCGAAAAGTTTTAAGAAATAGACCTTTTTTCTACTGAAATGAATGGAGGCATCTGTTAGCTAACGGGTGCCTTTTTTTACTTAATTAGTTACGATCTCCGATGCCGCTGGAGAATCAAAAATTTCTTTGAAGCTATATCTGTAAATTACTTGAAAAAGGATATTGTAGGACATAGATGACATAGAGCTGGGAGCATTGTTTCTATCCTGACTCAGGCTATCTTTAACGATTGCTTGTTCTTTCAATGCATTTAAAGAATCAGTTTTTTCGCACTTCTTTTTTTCGGGCTCTGCTTCAACCTTTTCCTTCTCTTTTTTCTCATCTTTCTCCTTGGCCGAAACATCAAATGCATAAAATGAAGCGAGTATTAAAATGATAATACCGGTTTTTTTGTGATTTAACATGGTTATTACATTTTGATGTTATCAAATATATTGAATAAATATGAATTTATACTAACAACCTATTGAGAACTTCTAATTAACTGTAAGGTTTCAATCAATCTTTTACCAAAAGTAAAAATTTTCTTTTGTCTGCATGGCAATAGCTCTATTTTCAATTATATTAATGAAAAATTATACCAATTCACTATGGAACCTACTCGACTGTTTGATTTATTAAGCTACCAAAAAGCTAATAATCCACTAAATGACACCTTTTCTTATAAATATGAAGGGAAATGGAAAAATTACAGCATTGATGAAGTGATCAACATAGTTGATTCCATTTCTAGAGGATTTATAAAGTTAGGCTTGGCCAAAAATGATAAAGTAGGGATAGTCTCTTCCAATAGACCTGAATGGAATTTTATTGATTTGGCGCTGCAGCAGATTGGGGCCGTGAGTGTGCCCATGTACCCTACTATAACACCAAAAGACTATAAATTTATCTTTGAAGATTCCGGATTAAAATATGTTTTTGCCGAAGATCAGGAGCTTTATGATAAAGTGAAAAAGGCTTCGGAAGGGTTATCTTTTATTAAAAACATATATTCCTATGAAAATTTAGCAGGCGTACCGCATTGGACAGAACTTAAAGAAAGTGGTGAAAATGATGAGACTGATCTACAACCTTATAGAGATGCAGTTGAACCGGAAGATCTAGTGACCTTAATATATACTTCCGGAACTACAGGGAATCCAAAAGGCGTCATGTTGACCCACAATAATGTGTTAAGCAATGCGAAAGCAGTCAACGAAAATTTAAACGTGGAAGGCATCAGAAAATCTTTGAGCTTTCTACCGCTTTGTCACATATTTGAAAGAACCAGTGTTTATTTCTACTTATACAGAGGTGTAGCAGTTTATTATGCCGAAAGTCTAGAGAAAATTGGGGATAATTTAAAAGAGGTTCAGCCGGATATGTTCACCACTGTTCCTAGACTACTGGAAAAAATCTATGATAAGATAGTGGCTAAAGGAATGGAACTTTCGGGCATCAAAAAATCCATGTTCTTTTGGGCCTTAAACCTCGGACATAAATACGATCGAAATAAAAATCAAGGGGGCTGGTATAACTTTCAACTTAAATTAGCAAATAAGCTAATTTTCAGCAAATGGAGAGAGGCAGTGGGTGGAAACATCAAACTAATCGCCTCAGGGGGAGCTGCATTACAGCCAAGGTTGGCTACAATTTTCTGGTCCGCACAAATTCCTGTTTTAGAGGCTTATGGTTTGACAGAAACTTCTCCAGGAATTGCTTTCAATAGATACAATAAAGAAGATATGTTGATTGGAACCGTTGGCCCAGCACTGCCAGGAGTAGAAATAAAAATTGCGGAAGATGGAGAAGTTTTGGCAAAGGGTCCTAATATCATGAAAGGATATTATAATCAACCAGAAAAAACTGATGAGGTGATAGACAAAGATGGCTGGTTCCATACCGGAGATATAGGGGAAATGGTCAATGGTAAGTTCCTCAAAATTACTGATCGCAAGAAAGAGATGTTTAAAACATCAGGTGGAAAATATGTTGCGCCACAATATATAGAGAACAAACTCAAAGAATCAACACTAATAGAAATGGCCATGGTCGTTGGCGATGGACAAAAATTCCCGGGAGCATTGATTGTTCCTAATTTTGAAGCCTTGAGGGAGTGGTGCCATCATAAAGGCATAGCTTATTCCTCCGATACAGATATGGTAAAGCAACAAATCATTTTAGATAAATTTCAAAAAGAAGTAGATAAAGCCAATGAGCAGTTTGCTCAATATGAAAAAATCAAAAAAACGGTTCTAATGCCAAAAGCTTGGACGGTCGAAAATCATGAGCTTACGGCTAAACTGAGCTTAAAAAGAAAGATAATAGAAAACAATTATCAAAAAGAAATTGAGAGTATTTATAAGGATTAAGTATTTCTGCTGTTTTGAATAGTGATATATTTCGCCCTTTCAGGGCTAAGAGGTTGCTTTTGGTTTTATGCACAGGGCTTCATCTTGTGTTAGATTATTGGATCCTTTCAGGACTTAAAGGTAAAATGCCATTTAATTAGTGGGAGGAAGTTTAAAATCCTGTTTTTTTACAGGAAATATTTAGTGCTACTTTGTTACATTTTATGCTTTTGCCCATAGCTGTCAGGTTTCAACAATATGACTTGCTTGGTCAAGTAGGACAAACATCTAATTGATAAAGAAGGGATGTTATATCGAAGCGTAGGGCTTCACCCTACGCTAAATAAGTTAAATTCAATCCAGCCCTAAAAGAGCGAAATATTATGTGGTGTCAAGACATAAGTTTTCTGACTCTTCCATCCTCACCCAACATTATCCACTTAAAACGGTATAATACATCATACCAAAAATCATTAACTATGAAAAAATCGATTTTTATACCTGCACTATTATTCAGCATGTCAGTCGTCATATCTTGTCAGGCTGAACCGGAAAAGAAAACGGCTGCTACTGAATTTGAGACCATAACTATTGCAGATGGATTGAATAATCCTTGGGGTATGACTTGGCTACCCGATGGCAGAATGCTAGTTACTGAAATAAAAGGAGAGATATTAATAATTGAAGGTGATAAATATAATGGCAAAAAACTCAATGGAGTTCCTGAAGTTTATGCAAATAATCAAGGCGGTTTATTAGACATTCAAGTACATCCGGACTATGAGAGCAACGGCTGGATCTACTTCAGTTTCTCTAAGCCAGGCGATGGTGGTGGAAGCACTGCCATTATGAGAGCAAAATTAGATGGAAATAACTTAGTCAATAAAGAATTGATATATGAATCATTTCCTAAAACCCGATCTGGTGTCCATTTCGGTTCCCGTATAGATTTTAAAGATGGCTATATATTTTTTACTATTGGTGAAAGAGGAGAAATGGATAATGCGCAATCAGTAGGTAACCCATTTGGGAAAGTTCACCGGCTTCATGAAAACGGAGATGTTCCGGAAGATAATCCATTTGTTCAGATCCCTGATGCCGTAAAAAGTATTTGGAGCTATGGACACAGAAACCCTCAAGGTATGCAATTTCATCCTGAAACTGGTGAGCTTTGGGCTCATGAACATGGACCAAAAGGCGGAGATGAATTAAATATTGTGCAAAAAGCCAAAAATTATGGCTGGCCTGAAATTAGTTATGGAATAGATTATGATGGTAGCATAATTACAGATGAAACCAAGAAAGAAGGAATGATGCAACCCGTTCATTATTGGGATCCATCGATAGCTCCTTGCGGGATGACTTTTGTGACTAGTGAACGTTATCCCGAGTGGGAAAACAACATATTGATGGGCTCACTCAAATTTAGATACTTAAATAGAGTTGTTTTGGATGAGGAAGGAAATTATGTGAAGGAAGAGAAACTATTAGAAGGCATTGGCAGAGTAAGACATGTTGCTGAAAGTCCCGATGGATTTATTTATGTTGCCGTAGAAGGACCAGGGAAAATCATTAAACTTATGCCAAAAAAATAATTCTTCTTTAGCTCCCCATTAAAACAGTCCTATTTCGCTCAAAATGCATAGGACTGTTTTTTTATGTTTACTTTTAAAAATCTATTTCCAAGCTAAATTTGCATTTAAAATTTGCTTAGTGTAAATTAGACACTAAGTATCTACACTAAATTCCATCAATTATTACTTTTTTGGATTAGTATTTATCAGTAAATTATATTTTACAATTGACTGACAATCAAATTTATGCACAATAATTCTCTTTACAATTCGGCTTTTGAACATGATGCCTGCGGGATAGGCACAATTGTTAACATTAATGGAAAAAAAGAATTTCAACTTATTCAAGATGCTTTGGATATGTTGGAAAACATGGAACATCGCGGTGGAACAGGTGCTGACAAGCAAACTGGCGATGGTGCAGGAATCATGTTGCAAATTGATGAGCATTTCATCAAGTGGACCTCCGAAGATGCCAATATTTCATATGAAAAAAATCAGCCCGTAGGCACAGGTATATTCTTCTTTCCTAAAATGACAAAAGTTGCAGATGAATGTAAAGCTGTATTGCATAGTCATGCACAGGAGTTAGGATTAAAAATATTGGGCTACAGAGCAATTCCAGTTAACGAAAAAGTACCGGGAGCAGGTGCAAAACCAGTAGAACCACTAATCGAGCAGGTATTTATCCAAGCAGAAAGCCAAATGTCTTCTGTTGAACTGGAGCGAAAGCTGTTTGTATTAAGAAATTATAGTACCCATTTCATTGGTCATAACGTGCAAGGAAACAATAAAGCATTTTATGTGTGTAGCCTTTCAACCAATACCGTTATTTATAAAGGTCAATTAAGGACCAACCAATTAAGAGAGTATTTTGATGATTTGAGAGATGAAAGATTCAAATCTGCATTTGCCATTATTCATTCAAGGTTCTCGACCAATACTTTCCCAAACTGGAAACTGGCGCAGCCTTTCCGTTTTATAGCTCACAACGGAGAAATCAATACTATAAGAGGAAATGTGACCAAAATGAAATCGAAAGAAGCCAATTTCGATTCCAAAGTCTTTACAGATCAGGATTTAGAAAAATTATTACCCGTTACCAATCCAGAGCATTCGGATTCTGCAAATTTGGATGGTATTGTTGAAATGTTGGTATTGGACGGAAGACCTTTAGAGCATGTTCTGATGATGTTGGTTCCGGAAGCATGGCAAGACAATAGCATGATGGATAAAGATCGTAAAGCTTTTTATAAGTATCATGCTTCTATCATGGAGCCTTGGGATGGACCAGCGGCCTTGATCTTTACTGATGGTAAAAAAGTAGGAGCGACCTTAGATAGAAATGGATTACGTCCTTCCAGATTCTGCATTACCAAAAGCGGCCGACTGATAGTTTCGTCAGAAGCAGGTGCCTTAGCAGTTGCATCAGATGATGTGATTCAAAAAGGAAGACTGCAGCCTGGAAAAATGCTGATGGCAGATATAGAACAGCAAAAAGTACTATTTGATGAGGAAATTAAATATGGAGTTACATCCAATAAATCCTATCAAGATTGGATAATTGCGCACAGAGTAAAACTAAGAAACTTACCAGTTCCTGAAATCAAAACTGAAAAAATCTCGGGCGATATACTTTTGAGAAAACAGAAAGCATATGGATATACTTCTGAAGAACTAAAAGTAATTTTAGCAGATATGGCAGTTCGTGCAACCGAACCCATTGGGTCAATGGGTGCCGATACTCCCTTGGCTATTTTGAGTAAGCAAAGTCAGCACATAGCCAATTATTTCAAACAGCTTTTTGCACAGGTGAGCAATCCGCCAATTGATCCAATTCGAGAACGAATGGTGATGTCTTTATTTACCCGCGTGGGAGAGAGTCTAAATATTTTAGAGGAAACCCCTGCTCATGCAAAGCAAGTTCATATTTCCCAACCTGTGCTGCTAGATTCGGATATTGCCAAATTCATGTATTTAAAAGATATCGGTTTTGAGTATGAAATTATTGATTGCGTTTTCAAAGCTGATGGTGAAGCGGGAAGATTAGAGGAAGGAATAAATACTATTTGTGCAAAAGCAGAAGAAGCGGCCAATAACGGAAAAGTGGTTCTAATCCTGTCTGATAAGAATATAGATGTAAATCATGCTGCTATCCCTTCTTTGATCTCAACAGGAGCTGTGCATCAGCATTTAGTGAAGAAGAATTTAAGAACTAAAACGGGACTCATCATAGAGGCTGGTGATGTTCGTGAAACGCACCATTTTGCTACCATCATTGGTTACGGGGCAAGTGCCATTAATCCATATTTAGCTATCAAATCCATTGAAGATTTACATGATAAAAAGCTTTTGGGTGAGGATATTAGTAAAGAAGAAGCTGTTGCCAACTATCAAACTGCTATTGGTTATGGGTTATTGAAAATCTTATCCAAAATGGGCATCAGCACTTTGCAATCTTATCAAAGTGCCCAGATTTTTGAAGCTTTAGGCCTGCATTCTACAGTAATTGAAAAATGTTTTACGGGTACTATATCAAGAATTGAAGGTATAGATTTTGATGGACTAGCACGCGAAGTTTTAGTGAGACATTTACAAGCCTTCCCTCAAAATGAACATGTGAAAAAAGGATTGGAAGTCGGTGGTGTCTACCAATGGAAATTGAGAGGTGAAAAACACCTTTTCAATCCAGAAACTATCCATTTATTGCAACATTCAACAAAGACAGCCAATTTCTCATTGTATAAAAAATATGCATCTAAAATTAATGATCAAGTAAAAGATACACTAACCTTAAGAGGGCTATTTGATTTCAAAAAACGAGTTCCCATTTCTCTATCAGAAGTGGAACCAGCGGACAAAATCATGAAAAGGTTCGCCACCGGAGCCATGTCTTTTGGTTCTATTTCCCATGAAGCGCATTCTACATTAGCTATTGCCATGAATAGAATTGGTGCAAAAAGTAATAGTGGAGAAGGGGGAGAAGATGAAGTTCGGTTTGAGGTTAAATCCAATGGCGATTGGGAACGCTCTGCTATCAAGCAAGTAGCTTCAGGTAGATTTGGGGTGACCAGTTACTACTTGACAAATGCTGACGAGTTACAAATTAAAATGGCGCAAGGGGCCAAGCCCGGAGAAGGTGGCCAGTTACCTGGACACAAAGTGGATGAATGGATCGGAAGAGTAAGACATTCCACACCAGGAGTAGGATTGATTTCACCTCCTCCACATCATGACATTTATTCTATTGAAGATTTAGCACAACTCATCTTTGATTTAAAAAATGCCAATCGAGCTGCAAGAATTAATGTAAAATTAGTTTCTCAAGCCGGAGTTGGCACTGTGGCAGCGGGTGTTTCCAAAGCCAATGCAGATGTTGTTTTGATCTCGGGTGCTGATGGCGGAACTGGTGCATCTCCCTTAAGTTCAATCCGTCACGCGGGTTTGCCGTGGGAATTAGGATTAGCTGAAGCCCACCAAACCTTGGTGAAAAATAACTTAAGAAGTCGAATAACAGTACAAACCGATGGCCAGATGCGAACGGGGAGAGATTTGGCTATTGCAACTTTACTAGGCGCAGAAGAATGGGGGATTTCTACTGCTGCATTGGTAGTAGAAGGCTGTATCATGATGAGAAAATGTCATACCAATACCTGTCCTGTGGGTGTTGCCACGCAAAATCCTGAACTTAGAAAATTGTTCACAGGTGACCCTGAACATGTGGTGAATTTCTTCAAATTCCTGACTGAGGATTTACGGGAAATCATGGCCCAGCTGGGCTTTAAAACCATTGAGGAAATGGTTGGACATTCAGAGGTGCTTAAAATCAGAAATGATGTACCGTTCTGGAAACTGAAAGACTTGGATTTAAGCCCAATTCTATATCAGGAAAATATCCCTGAACAAGTGGGGGTTTTCAAGCAAATTGAACAAGAACATGAATTAGAGGAAGTGTTGGATTGGAAATTACTGGAAACTGCCAAAGAGGCAATGGAAAACCAGAAGCCCGTAACTGCCACTTTCCCAATTCGAAATATCAATAGAGCAGTTGGCGCTATTTTATCTAACGAAATCAGTAAAAAATATAAAGGAGAAGGACTTCCTGAAGATACAATCCGATACAAATTTGAAGGTTCTGCCGGGCAGAGTTTTGGTGCATTCTTAGCGAATGGAGTGACATTTGAGATAGAAGGTGAATCCAATGACTATTACGGAAAAGGACTATCAGGAGGAAAACTAATTATTTATCCTCCTGAAAATTCCGATTTCGATGCTTCAGAAAACATTATCATTGGAAATGTAGCCTTTTACGGAGCTACCTCAGGTTATGCTTACATCAACGGGATGGCTGGAGAACGATTTGCGGTGAGAAATTCAGGCGTTAGCGCTGTAGTGGAAGGCGTTGGAGATCATGCCTGTGAATATATGACTGGTGGAAGAGTAGTTGTTCTCGGTGAAACTGGGAAAAACTTTGCAGCCGGCATGAGCGGTGGTATTGCTTATATCTTAGATGAAAAACAAGCATTTGAAGACAACTGCAATAAAGCAATGGTAGGTTTGGAAAGCCCCTCAGAAGAAGATGTAGAAGAATTGAAAACGCTTATAAGCTACCATGCACAGGCAACCGGAAGCCAAAAAGCAGATCGAATACTGGATAATTTTGCAGAATATCTTCCAAAATTTATCAAGGTAATTCCTCATGATTTCAAACGCATATTAGAGGCTAAAAAGGCCGAGGAACAAAAAGAGAATGAAAAAATTGTAGCATAATATGGGACAACAAGACGGATTTTTAAAATTTGATAGGGAGTTGCCCGATAGCAGATCCCCAAAAAAAAGAGTTGAAGATTTCAAGGAAATATATCAACCCTTCCCTGAGGTGAAAACCAAAAAGCAGGCAGCAAGATGTATGGATTGTGGCATTCCATTTTGTCATTCTGGTTGCCCTTTGGGCAATATCATTCCTGAGTTTAATGATGCGGTTTACCGCGAAAACTGGGAAGAAGCAGCCGACATTTTATATTCTACCAATAACTTCCCTGAATTTACAGGAAGAATTTGTCCTGCCCCATGCGAAGCAAGTTGCGTATTGGGCATTAATAAACCGGCTGTGGCTATAGAACATATTGAAAAAACGATAGCTGAAAAAGCATATGAACTAGGTTACATAAAAGCAGATCCTCCTAAGACCCGAACAGGGAAAAAGGTAGCTGTGATTGGTTCTGGACCTGCAGGATTAGCTGCTGCAGATCAATTGAACAAAGCAGGTCATTGGGTGACTGTTTTTGAACGAGAATCCAGAATTGGCGGATTATTACGTTATGGAATTCCGGATTTTAAACTGGAGAAGCAATATGTTGAACGCAGAATTAATATCATGGATGAAGAAGGTGTCCGCTTTAAAGTAAATGCGGAAGTGGGTAAAAATATTAATCCGGACATGCTGAAAGATGATTTTGATTCAATTGTGATCTGCACAGGCTCGACCGTTCCTAGAGACTTGCCCATTCCGGGAAGGGAATTAAAAGGAATTGAGTATGCTATGGATTTCTTGACCATGCAAAACAAAGAAGTAGCAGGAGATTCTATTGAAAATAAAATTTCAGCAGAAGGCAAAAATGTAGTAGTGATTGGCGGGGGTGATACCGGTTCAGATTGCATAGGTACATCACACAGACAACATGCCAGCTCCGTTTTACAATTGGAATTAATGCCAAAACCACCTCAAAATAGAGGTGAATCAGATCCTTGGCCCTTATGGCCCATGACTTTACGGACCTCCTCTTCGCATGATGAAGGTGGTGAAAGAAAATGGGGGGTATTAACCAAAGAGTTCAAGGGCAATGAAAAAGGAGAGCTAACCCATATTACTTTGGTGGACATTGAATGGGTAACTCAAGCAGGAAGACAAAACATGCAAGAGATTCAAGGTACTGAAAGAGATGTCCCGTGTGAATTAGCGCTATTGGCCATAGGATTTACGCATCCAGAAAATCATTTGCTTGATAGTCTGGGAGTGAATAAAACTCAAACTGGAACAGTAGAAGCCAATGCATACAAAACGAATGTAGAGAATATCTTTACGGCAGGAGATGCCAGACGAGGTCAGTCTCTGGTTGTCTGGGCTATTTCGGAAGGTAGAGAAGCGGCAAGAGAAGTCGATCAATTTTTAATGGGGAAAACAGAATTGCCTGCTAAAGATGATTCATTCTTCAATGTGGCGGAGTTGAGTTGAGCCCCTTTTGGAAGAATTTATTAAGGCCCGAAGGGCTGACACACCAAAACGTAGAGTTGAAGCCCTACAAATAAAAGTGAGTAGACATTAGCCCTGAAAGGGCGTAATATTACGCCCTTTCAGGGCTTTTTGAGTAAGTCTGTTTGACCACAGGGCTTCACCCTGTTATATAATATTTTGTCCTTTCAGGACTACTTTCATTGTACAGCCGTTATTTTCATTGGGTAATCTCCAATCCAAACCTTTAGTCCTTTTCGTAGTTAAAAACATAATCAGTAAAAAAACCTAAAATGAAGTCTTACGCTATTGTTGATTCTACCCGGATGCCCATAATTACCGTGACCTTCACAGGTGAAAAAAGCACAGATGAAAATTTCCAAACGTATCTGGATGAGGTAGAAAAATGCTATGATGATCGAAAAACCATCGCAATTATTTTTGATGCAAGCAATGCCGTTATTCCAAAATTATCGCACCAAAAGAAGCAAGCAACCTGGCTCAGCCAGCACTGGAAATTAATGCAAAACTACTGTTTGGGTACTGCTTACGTAATCCCAAGCACTGCAATTAGAGCTGTACTGAAAATGATTTTTTCATTTCAAAATCAACCTGTACCCTACAAAATAGTATCTAATCTGGAAGAAGCAGAGTCTTGGATCGAAGAACTGAATCAAATAAGTTCCAAATAAAGAGCCCAGTTTGGTGGATCCTTATCGACTGTCAATTCGAATAATCAACAACTTCAATACGAAAGTAATTAGCTATGGGTTGAGATCTCTCCAAAACTTTTCCTTGATTTTTATCTTCAAATAAGGAAATAGTAGCATTGTCATCAAGTTTCAAAAATGCCTTATAAATCACCTTCTTAAATGTGGAGCTTTGATTAGCCCTGCCATAAAACTTTTGACTCCGTTTAACCTTCTTTATAAATATCTTTTCTGGAGACTCAATCCTTTGCCACTTTCCAAATTTAAAGAAGAACAAGAAAGAGTTGTACTCCCTAAGCTGCTCACCTCTGAAATCAATTCCTGAATATGCAGTAACGATGAATCCTCCCAGCAAAATAAAAACAATACTCGTCCAAATATTAATGGCAGTCAAGGCTATACCCGAAAATAAAAATACATACCCCAGGATTTGAAACTGGAATGGAAATAATAATCCGCTTTTTACATTTAAATAGAGTGTTGACATCTTTAAGAAACTAAAGCCTAAGTCTTCAATATACAGAATATTTCCTAGAATTATCGCCAAGTCACCGAATAAATGAATGTCAAAAAAAACCTGATATTAATCATTATTTTCGGTGGTTTTACTCAATAATACTTATCTTATGGGTAGTAAATTTGCAACTGCAAAACAACAAGAAAAATGGATAATTCATTAAAAATAGTAACTGCACAAGAGGCAGTTTCAACAGTAAAATCCGGAGACAGGGTGTTTATTCAAGGTGCGGCAATGACTCCTGTAACATTAATTGATGCCTTGGCTAATAGACACCAATCTTTGGAAAACGTAGAAGTGATGCATTTGCACACTGAAGGCCGAGCAGCTTACACGGAGGAACCATTCTATAAATCATTCAAAATTAATAGCGCATTTGTAGGTGGAAATGTCAGAAAAGCAATTCAAGCGGGAAGAGGTGATTATATTCCCATTTTCTTAAGTGAGGTGCACTGGCTTTTCAGAAGAAATATTTTACCCTTAGATGTGGCTTTTATTCAAATCTCCACACCTGATCAACATGGGTATTGTTCCTTAGGAGTGTCAGTAGACGTAACGATTCCTGCCATACAAACAGCCAAACTGGTAATTGCACAAGTTAACCCTAATGTACCAAGGACACACGGTGATGGTATTATACACGTAAGTCAAATTGATTATGCCGTTGAAGTAAATGAACCTATACATGGCCATGACATAGTTGTAGCTTCAGAAATAGAGCAAAAAATTGGCGCTCACGTTGCCGGTTTGGTGGAAGACGGAGCTACCTTGCAAATGGGTATAGGAGCGATTCCGAATGCGGCTTTACAAAATTTAGGCAATCATAAAAACCTGGGGATTCACACCGAAATGTTTTCTGATGGAATTCTGCCATTAGTGGAAAGTGGAGTGATCAATGGAAGCAAGAAAGAAGTGAAAACAGGTAAATTAGTAACCTGCTTTGCCGTGGGTTCCCAGAAACTATATGATTTCATGGATGATAACCCGCTAGTGCATATGAAGGAGGCGGCTTATACTAATGACACGGCCATCATTAGAAAAAACCCAAAAGTAACCGCAATTAATTCTGCAATAGAAATTGATTTAACAGGTCAGGTATGTGCTGACACGATTGGAAAAATGCAGTTTTCAGGGGTAGGTGGACAAATGGATTTTATAAGAGGCGCTTCTTTATCTGAAGGAGGGAAGGCTATTATTGCAATGCCGGCAGCTACCAAGAAAGGAGTGAGCAAAATTGTACCATTCTTACAGGAAGGAGCAGGTGTTACCACTACCAGGGCACACGTTCACTATGTAGTAACTGAATATGGAGTGGTGGATTTATATGGCAAGAATTTGAATCAAAGGGCAAAAGCCTTGATTTCGATTGCGCATCCTGACGCGAGGGAGGAATTGGAAAGGGCTGCTTTTGAAAGATTTAAAGCTCACTAAAGCTCTTTTTCTTTGCCCCTAAAGGGGAGATAGGGAACAGTGGAAATGATTTAAGGGCTAGTGGTTTATTTAAGAGTTAAGGAAAGAAGTATTTCGCCCTTCCAGGGCTTGGTTGAATTTTAACTTTTTTAGCGTGGGCTTCACCCCACGCTTATATATGTCATTCCTTCGGGGTTTTAATTATATGATTTGAACAGTATTTGCAGACTACTGATGAGGCTTCCAAAACTTAAGTCGAAAGGACGACATATTCTAACAAAGCGTGAAGTCCCTGTTAAAGACAAAACTATCTCCAAAGCCCTGAAAGGGCGAAATATATGGAGTATAGTTCTTTACTGAAAAATGATCTTTTTGACTTTTTCTTGACCTTGATGGCGAAATCGGAGGAAATAAATGCCAGGACTTAGACTTTCTCTTTGGATCTGGATTTCGTTGTAGCCGGCCTCTAAATCATAATTGAATATTTTCACTTGTCGGCCGTTGCTGTCTTCCATACTGATTGTCAATTGATCAGTTTCAGGGATGATCAGTGGAATGGTAAATTGATTAACCGCAGGATTAGGATAAATATCCATGACTTTAAATCCACTTTCTAGATTGGTGCACAATCGATTATTTTGACTGTTACTGTCATTGTAATCACCGGTTTTAGGAGTTGCATTAATACAAATTTTTGACAAGCCTCTTAATTGCTCATCTGTTAGTTTTAAACTTAATGAAAAGTTTCTATTGCTTTCAGGATACAGCGGAGTTTCTAAGCTTTCCGTTACCGAATAACTGCCTAAGTCAACATCCAAATCAATCCTATCCGGAACCAAGGAGCCCCTATTGCTGATGTTTAAAACAAAGGTGGTGAATTCATCATCTTTGCTTACCCTTAAATTACTTAGTGAAACATCTAGACTAGGCTCCCGGACTCTTATTTGCTCGTAATATTCATCGCTACAGCCGGCTTCGTTGGTGAGGATGAGGCCCAGTAGGTAAGTGCCGGGTTGGGTGATGGTGTAGTTGAGTTCTTGGCTGTTGGAGATGGTGTCGTTGCCTAACAACCATACGTATGATGAGCCGGTCTGACTATCGTCTGACCTTGATGATGAAGTTGGAAGTTGAGAGTTAGTAGTGGGAAGTTTGGATGACACCCCTATAATCCCCTCAAGGGGATAGTCCTGCCCGCTTGGGCTTGTGCTTAAAGTGAATGGATAGGCTCCGATGTTTTGAGTGAGCTCAAAAAAGGCTGTTGGAGCTGGGGAAATGCTGATTTCTTTGCTTACGCTTTGCACACAACCGCCTTGAGTTTCTACTTGAAGACTGAGAAGATAGTCTCCACTATTCTCAAAAACGTACTGCGGCCGGGCATCGGTGGATATCACTTCCCCATCAATACTCCAATTATATTTTTTCAAATTATTCCCATTTAAATCCGTTAAATTTTCAAACTCCACGGCTTCTCCAGCACAGGCTGTTCCCCAGGCAAAATCTGGTTCGGGCAATTCGTTGATGGTGAAGCTTTTCGTAATGGCATTGCTACAAAGATTTTCATTCTCTTGTCGGTAGGTCAGCTGATAATTGCCTGCTTTACTGAATAGATAAGCAAAATTCTCGCTTTGACTGCTCTGCAAAATTTCTCCTTGAGCATTTTGCAATTCCCAAAAATGAGCAGTGATATTAGCCGAATTTTGAGGGGTGAACAGTCGGCTTTCGTTGATACAGCTGTTTTCAAATTCGAAATCTGGTTGTGGCAATGCATTGACCATGATGGTTTGAGTGGTATCGGTAGTACAGCCATCTGAGGTGGAGACTTGCAATCGTACATTATATGAGCCGGAAGCAGGGAAAGCAAAAGTAGGATTGGCCTCGGCGGAAACATCCGTTTGGGTGCCGGAAACGCCAAAATCCCAGAAATAATCGGTGATATTGGAAACTGCAATATTCACCTGTTCGCTAAATTGAACGGGCTGGTTGGCACATGCCACTTCCGCCTCAAAAGCCACTGATGCTAAAGGTTGAATGTTGACATCCTGCGAGATGGTAAAGTCACATCCGTTGGATGTAAGGGCGGTTAATTGCACATTATAGGTACCGGCCGTATCATAAAGGTGGCTTGGGTTTGTTTGGGTGGACTGTGTGCCATCCCCAAAATCCCATTGGAAACTCTCCAAAAAGTCGCCTTGACTGGTATTTTCAAACTGTAGGATTTCACCCAGACAATTATTCGCTGTTTGGAAAGCCACTATTGGCCCCGGATTGACCGAAATGGTATCGGTTTTCTCTACTTCACAACCGGCCATATTAATGCTTTGTATTACGATATATTCTCCTGCTTCCTGATAAATATGCTCAGGATTTTCTTCCGTGCTAGTGTTACCATCACCAAACTCCCAGAAAAAAGTGGCTTCAGTAGGTAGCGTTGTCAAATTGTCAAAAACGATAGGCTTTTGTGAACAAACACTGCCTTGGGCACTGGCCTGAAAATCGGGGACAGGCTGTTCGAAGACTTGCACTGAATCAACAAAAAGGTTACTACAGCCACTGGTATCACTTACGCTTAATTTTACGGCATAGGTACCAGCAGTGGCAAAAGTATGATTAGGATTAGCCTCCGTACTTATTTCACCATCCCCAAAATCCCATTGATAGCTATTAAGCTCGGCTGTACTTTGGCTTTCAAATTCAACGGCATTTGCAATACATAAATTATCCCCTGTGGTAAAAGCGATGTCAGGTGCTTGGTTTTCTGTTACGGTAATTTCTTTGGTAATGGAGGCAGTATTACCATTGGGGTGAGTAGCGGTTAGGGTGATGGGGTAGGTGCCGGGTTGGGAGAAGAAAGGAACAGGGCTTTCTTCGAAGGAGATAGGGTGTGGACTATAGCACTCTTGATTAAATTGAATCCTCCTTATCTCACTTGTTGACCGAACCATCAAACCATTCCATGCCGATTGTTTGTCCTTAAAAAATGTAAACCCTCTGAAACTTGAATTCAATGATTCAAGATTACCGTATAGCTGAAAGTCTGGAGATTGGGTAAGATCGTCAAAATATTTGAATCTCATCAGACCATTATTTGTCGATTTTACAAAAAGACTTATACTATCGCCTTCCGTTTCAAACGATACACTAGTTGGTCCTTGAGTATCACCATTTGATAAAATAGTATTCGAATTGATGTTGACATCTATACTATTACCCTGATCTAGTAATCGAACCTGATTCAGTGAACGGTATGACACAGCTATCCACCAATTATTGTTAACTTTAATCACATCTAACCCCCAACCTTGATTTGATCCTGTAGCTAAATCTGAAGAAGTATATGTCCCATTCTCTTGTCTTTCAATGATAGTCAAATAATTCGCTCCTAAATTCGACACTAAAAGCTTTATATTGCCCTGATCATTTACAGCTTTCAAACTGTATGGATCATTCAATGAACTAAAATCTCCAAGATTACTTATTGTGGGATCATTTCGTAAGCTAGATCCAAAATCAAATTCGTGAACAAAACTAGTGTTAAAATCAATTAAATAACCGTAGTAATTTTCACCCAGCCTTACCACCGAAAAATCTATTGGTCTAGAAAAACTTGCACCAGAAAAATTGATGGCTTCAAATGATGGCGCTATCTCTGTAGATTTGGAAATACGAGATTTATAAAGGTTGCCACCTCCAGAGGCAACAAATACGTATATACTGTCTGAGTAAAAATCCTCCTGATAAATCTGTAAGTTTTCTCCTAGCGATAAGCCCGAAATAGATACATATTTTTCATCATTCGGAACGGATGAGAACTCTCCTGGACAAAAATCCCATTCGTAACTATCAGCATTTACAGAAATGTTTCCCAGTTCAAATTGTTCATCCAAACATATCTCGTCTGACAGATTGAAATCGGGGCTTGGTTTTTCGGAGAACTTTACCTCTATTGTCCTATCCGCGTAAAAAATACAAGTGCCTGCGCTTATTATTTCAAGGTTGACCGAATATACACCTTCGGCTAAAGTATATTCGGCTGTTTCGCTAGTTTGTATTTCACCATCAATCTCCCATTGGTAAGTTAAGTTTTGGGTGCTGTCAAAATCATCCCTCCAATCAATGCTCAGTTCAAACGGAAGGTTTTCAATGGCTTCCGTTGCCATAACACTGTCCACTATTTGATCAAATAGTTGGATACTTTGGACAGTAGTATTCTCACAGCCACTGGCGTTGCTTACGGTAAGTTCTACTGTATAATTCCCGGGAATATCGTAAATAGCCTGTGGGTTTTCGTCCGTGCTGCTTTCTCCGTTGCCGAAATCCCATTGAAAGCCCGTGATATTGGCACCCGTGCTCAGATTGGTGAACTGTATGGCTTCCCCTAAACAGTTTTTATCGTATTCAAAAGCTGGTTCAGGACCCTCCATAATATCCAAAGTGGATTGATAGGTGTCCACACAGCCCAGTACATTGGCCTTTAGGGTAATGGTTTTGGTACCGGATGTCTCAAAAGTAAAGTTCGGGCTCTCGGCTGTACTGCTACCTTCTCCGTTAAAACTCCACGACCACTCGATATTCGCACCAAAATCAAAGGGAATATCGTTTGCGAAATTAATAGATTCAAATGTACAGAATTCTGTGGCTGCAGTGGAAAACTCTGCTTGTGGTTCTGGAAGGATATTCAAAGTGTCATAAAATATATTGGGACAGCCAGATGTACTTTCCACTTCTAACGTAATAATATATTCTCCACCACTGCCATATTTATGAGTAGGGGAAATATCATTACTCGAATTGCCATCGCCAAAATCCCAATTGTAAATACTAATCTCATCGGAAGTGTCAAATTTGTAACTAATATTATCGGCTACGCAATAGGCGGCATCTAAAACTATCTCACCCGTTGGCGCTTCATTCGAGCTAACCACCAAGTCTTTTGTAATAGCACTATAATTGTCTTCAGAATTAAAAGCTTTCAAGTTTACATAATATGAACCTGGGTTATCGAAGGAGGAAATTGGACTTTCTTCAAAAGAAATTGGTGATTGAATCGGACAATCTTGACTAAATTCAATCTTCCTGATTTCACTCGTTGTTCTAACCATCAAACCATTCCATATTGATCGCTTATCTTTAAAAAAGGTAAAGCCTCTGAAATTTGAATTCAGTGATGTTAGATTTCCGTACAGCTGAAAGTCAGGAGATTGGGTAAGATCACGCCCAAACTTAAACCTCATCAGACCAGTGCTAGTTGATTTTACAAATAGGCTTGTACTGTCACCTTCTGTTTCAAACGAAACACTGGTTGGACCAACAGTACTAGCGTTTGAAAGGACAGTATTTGAATTGATGTTTAAGTCTATGCTAGAACCTTGATCAATTAAACGAAGCTGGTTAGATGAGCGATAGGCAACTGCTATCCACCAAGTACCATTAATTTTCTCTACGCCCAATCCCCATCCTTGGTTAGAACCAGTAACTAAATTAACAGAAGAATATATACCATCACTTTCACGTTCAACTATTGTTAAATAGTTAGTACCCAGATTTGACACTAGCAATTTTATATTGCTCTGCTCAACAACAGCTTTAATGCTATATGGATTGTTCAATGAACCAAAGTCACCGAGGTTACTGATAACAGGATCATTTTGTAAGCTTCCACCAAAACTAAATTCATATAAGAAATTGGATGTTAAATCAATCAAATAGCCGTAGTAGTTTCCTTCTAACTTTACCACTGAAAAATCTATCGGCCTTGAAAAACTCGTCCCAGCGATATTGATCGGCTGGAAGGAAGGTACTGCAGTTGTCGATTTAGTAACCTTAGCTGTATATATACTCCCGTTGCCCGAAGCTACAAAAACATATATAGTGTCCGAATAAAAATCCTCCTGATAAATCTGTAAATTCTCTCCTTGCGATATGCCTGAAATAGATGCATAATTTTCATCAGTCGGAATGGATGAAAATTCTCCAGGGCAAAAATCCCATTCGAAGCTATCTGCATTTACCGAGATGTTTTCCAGTTGAAACTGTTCCTCCAAACATACCTCTGTTGGTATATTAAAATCAGCAACTGGAGATTGCCCATAAATATCACATACCAATGTTAGCGTACAAGCGGAAATTATAAAAAATATCTCTTTCAAACTATTGCCTTATAATTTACTAAAAACATTATCCGTTACCGACTTGTATACAGATATACCTCTGTAATTAAGTCCTATTTTCCTCAAATTTATATTTCTATTACATAATGATTTGATGCTATCAATTTGCTCATTTACCTGATTCTTTGAAAACTCATTCAATACAACACCAGCTTTAAATTTTTTAGCAATTATATCGTCCTCGGAAACCCCCTTGTTAGTTATATAAGGTAAGCCGCACAAAAGATACTCCCCCACTTTTATGGGAGATCGATATTTCTGAGAAGGAAAACCTGGAATAGCACTTATGCCCATATCAGATGCATTTAAATATTCATAAACTTTCTCATATGGTACTTTTGACACATAATATTGAGTTACATTTTCGTTTACAAGCATTTCTTCAATCCAAGAACGTTCATTGGGACTTAGTATAATTATGAAAAAATCATTGATTAATCTATTTAGCTCTCCTATTACCTCAAAAATCTCTTCTTTATAGTAAATACCTCCGAATTTACCAACATATATAAATACATTGTGCTCTTTGGATAAGCCTAAACTATGGCGCACTTCTAATCGTTTATTGTGATCAATAATGAATATTTTATCATTAGCGCAACTAGGCAATTTATAAACTTCACCTGTTACACTTTCCCTTTTTAGTCTATGAAGCATAAAATCGGTACCGGTTGATATAATTTCTGCCGATTTAGCAGTCTTCCTTTCAAAATAGTTTAACAATCGGTATGAAATACTACTTTTCTTCCAAATACCAAAATCCAACATGAATTCACTGTGTGGTTCGTGCTGATATGCAAAATGCTTTAATGCCAGCACCTTCTTTAGGATATAAGCAAAGCTGCCCGCTATCGTTCCAAGCGAAATAATAACCTTAGGTTTGAATCTAAAATGAAGTTTAAGGACGAGTAGGAGAGCAATAATTCCATCATAAAGTTTCTTCAAAAGAATCAACCGACCTGAATGCCATTTTAACGGGTACCAGTAAATATTTAAACCCAAGAGTTCTTTTTTTATCCTTTCTCTTTCCGCTACACTTAATTGATAGTCGGGTTGCTCAAATGAAATAATGATAAATTTGAATCTACTATTTTTACTTTCCTTTAATAAGTGTTGAAATAAATTTCCCTTAAATAACGGGTCATTAAAACTATTATAAATAAAAACTAAGGCGGATTTCATTAAGCGATTAAATAACTTAGGGCCATCCTAAACTGCTTCTTTCTTAAATGTGCCAGTATCATTGATTTCCTATACTTAAATTTAAAGTGCAGTTTGGATACTAAATCCACTCTTCTCAAGTCACAAAGATTTTTTTCAATAAACTTGTAGCCAGTTCCTAAACCATGTAAATCTCCCATAGCCGAATTAGCACTGCTTCTATAGTACAGAATTGTATCATTTGTAAAGCTATACTGTCTATTCCTTCCGGCAATTTTCATATAAAAGTAAAGGTCTTCACAATGTGTTAATTTTTCATTAAAAAAATATTTTATCGATGGTTCTCTTCGTACCATCCATGTTAACCCAAGAAAACTTTTACCAGTTAACTTTACCAAATCCCGTAAAGGATTACCCTGAAAGGCAGGCACCCATTTATGTAAAGTTTGAGTTAGATTTTCGTTTTTTCTTAGCACAACTCCATCCACAAAACTAAGATTCTTGTTATCTTCCAACAGTCTAAATCTGCTTTCTAAACTGTTTGAAGTGAACATATCATCTGAATCTAAAAAACAAAAAACGTTCCCTTTCATATTTGCTAAGCCAAGATTTCTTGCGGAGCTCACGCCTTTATTTTGTTGTTCAAAATATCTTATTCTTTCATCGTCAAAGGAAAGAGCAATACTTTTTGAATTATCTGTACTGCCGTCATTTACTAAAATTAATTCCCAGTGATCAACAGTTTGTAGCAACACAGAACTAATTGCATCTTTTAAATATTTTTCTGAATTAAAAAATGGCAATATAATCGAGATCATACTAAAACTGTTTGTAAAAATGTTTTGCGAAATTTTCAACTTGTTTAGACCTGTGAAAGGAGGCTAACAGGTCGTGGTCTATCAATGATTCGATAACTCCCGAACTTTTAAATTCTAAAAATTTCTTACCTAAATATTCCGCTATCTCATTAGGCGATGATGTAATCAAACCTCTTTTAATTTGACCTAATACCAAGTCATTTTCAGACCCATTCTTTGGAGCCAAAATCACTGCTCTTCCGATAGAAATAAAATCGAATAATTTGACGAAAAAACTGCCATTATCTTCATTCAGATTAGGTAGTATGAAGGTACTCACTTTTTTTAAAGAAAAGTCAATTAATTCCTTCTTAGGTATATAATCATATTCTTTTATGAACTCCTTACTAATTAGACTCTTAAAAATATCAGATCCACTAAACTGGTCAACACTTTTGATGCCAATGAGGCAAATTTCAAAATTGTTTTTTGGGTTATACTGCTTTATAAATAGATTTATCCCCTCGATAATAACCTTGAGGTTCTGATATTGGTAAATTCGACCAAAATATGCTACACGAAATTTATTAGTTTTAAATTTCTTTGTTGAAATCTCTGAAATTTCGTGACCATTCCTAACTTTTATGCCTTTGACTGGAGTAAGGTTTTCTAATAATTTAAGCCATTTTTCACTAGTTGTAGAAAAATACATGCTTTTGCCAAGCCATCGCTTCCAATAATACTGTATGATTCGGTCTTGAATATCTTTTTTTAAAGTGGGTTTATACGATTTTGTTACCACTTGATTATCCCATAAATCTCTAAAATCTAATATATAAGGTATCTTAAACTTCTTATGGATTTCGTATGCTAGTTTCAAATGAAAATGAGGACTAAAAATGGCTAAAATTGCATCATACCTATTATTTTTTAAATGTTGGAAAAGAAAATTTTTGAAAACTTTATAACTATTCGAAAGATGAAGGTCAAATTCTCCTTTTAGCCAATAACTTAACGTTACAAGTGAGGAATTTGATTTTACCGTTTCATTAGGTCTTGGTAGTCTTATTATATTGTAATTACCATTGAATTCATACAGCTCTTTTTCGTTGCTTTTATGATACTTCCATTCATTTTTATACTCCTTTTCCCACCGATGAGTAACTAATGTTGGCAATACGTCATTCTCCTTCAAATAGTCACAGAAAGCTTTCGTTCTATAAGAAGCAACAACATCGAGCGGCAGCGCGTGATAGGAAATTATAAGCAGTTTTTTCAATGGAATAATTCATTTGACAATTCTTCATATTCACTTTGCAAATAGAATGTTTTGCTAAGCACTTCTTTTGTTAGCAGGTACATACTGGAATCGGCATTTGAAGTAAGGTTTTGTATGTGTAGTAATCCTTTTGTAGAAATCAAATAAAAATGATAACCCAAGTCTGCAAGCAATTTTTCGGTTTTTAAAGTAAGGTCTTTTTCTAATTCATCGTTTAACGCTGGGTTAATAGCCCTTTTGACCACATCGTTGAACAATTCAATAATAATTACTGGGTTTTCTTCTCTTAATAAGTTTAAAGAACCTTTTAATGCTTGATACTCAAACAGTTCAATATCCATTTTAATTAAATCAGGAGCTTCTTTATTTTCCAAGACGAACTCATCAAGTGATATGACCTCTACATTTATTGCTTTGGTACCAAAATCATTGAAGTCCTTTGTGTGGGCATTATAGAAAGAGGATACGTCAGAGGTATAATTTCCATTGGGCACATAAAATTCTAGCTGGCCCTTTTTTTCTCCTATTGCTTTGGAAACCAAGTTTGTGTTCTTTGAATTATTAGCTATTAAGTTTGCCTTAATTCTATTCACATTGATTGGGTTGGGTTCGAAGCAATATATCGTGGTATTTGGGTTAAATTGCTCTGCTAGTAAACTAAATACTCCAATATTAGCACCCACATCGAAAAATACTTTCGCTTTTGGAACTAGAGCTTTTAATAGGTAGATTGTCTCGTCCTCCCAATTTGCTTCGTAATATAGTTTGTTTGATAAGGCATCGTTCCCTTCGGATTTCAGTTTAAAACTGAAATTCTTTTTCTTTATTAGTACAGTACCCGATACAGGCCAGAATAACTTCAATCGCTGAGAAATTCTATAATTTGTACTCGAACTTGACTTTATTAAACCTCTGCCAACAGCATTTACAAAGGAGTAGTTCCTAAATATTCTTAGTAGTTTCTTCAATTTTTCTCAATTGATTTATGTAAGAGTTTTTGGCAGCGATTTTTACTCTGACACCAGATTTATGCTTACTATTCCATTTATCTAAATCAGCAATCACTTCCTGAAATAAAATTAAAAACTCTTCTGTATTTTTAGCCATTTTAATTAAATCTTCTTCTGCCAATGATTCGTACTCTTTTGTCCATGTAGCCAGTATCATCTTACCAGACCCCAAATATTCCATCATTTTATGAGAGTTAGATAGTTGCTCGGGATAGAGTGCGTATTTGTAGGTGATTAGCAGCAAATCACTTATCTCATAAAAGCTTCTTAAATCTTTTGCGGCTAAAACTCCAATATAATGAAAATTATGCTTAGCTATTATATCAGTTTTCTGAGCTCCCTCATCCCATGGTCCGGCAAAAATAAAATCTACTTGTGGAAATTCTTCTATAGATGTTTGAATCAATTCCCAATCGAGGTATCTGATATTCAAATTTCCTGCATAAAAAGCTTTGATACTTTGCTTGCCAGGTAAAACCAGATCTTCGTTGAACTGAGCTGCGCTTTGATTGTAACCGTGATTAATGAAGAAACTTCTACCATTAAACTGCTTTTGTTTATCCACTATAGCTTGCGAAACACCAAGACATAAATCGGCAGATTGTGCGGCTTTTTCAAATTCAAAATCTTGATTCAAATCCACCGTATGGGAGATACAAAAAGCTTTCTTCGGCAAAGCAGAAAAATCAAAAAACACTGAGTTATCAAATGACCAAACAATATCAAATTCTGTATTACATACTTTTTGAAGTTGTTCGAATTTTTTCCTGAGTAAGTAATTCCGTAAGATACGAGGAAAAAAACGCAGACCCTTTACAAAACCATTATAGTGAACTGAATAAAGATTCTCAATATTTGTTTCTTCTATTTGCAGTGATTTTGAAGGTGGATTTAAGAAAAAAACTTTATTGCCTCTTTTCGCTAAATGAGTAGCATAATGATGCTTGGAAACAAAAATATGATTCCAAGGCTCTGGAGAAATAAGAATTATATTTTTTTCTTTAATTTCCAACTATCAGATTTTGATAAGTTTTCTCCAATATTTTCATATTATGATCTCTATCAATTTTATTGAGGTATTGAACAGTTGGTTTCACATTTGTATTAACTTTCTTTAACACTTCTTCAATTAAGGAAGATAGTTCATCAGACGACCACTTCTCCAGCTGGAAAATATTAGGTTCATTAAATATATCTTTATCATATTCCAACGGTCCAAGTATTAGTCTTTTATTTAGTGCAATAGCCTCCATGCCACTTACTGGACTTCCATCGGACTTTGGAGTCATAATGATTAGCTCAGCATTTTTATATAATTCCCAAATACTTTCCTGCTTTTGCTTTTCCAAAAACAAAAAATCAATCTCTCTATCCTCCTTTAACATCTGTATTAATTGGTTCTGGTATTCGATATCTCCCGCATCTTTTCCTACAAAAACCATTTGATATTTTTGTTTCAAATCTGATGAAAGCTTTTTCGCAGCTTCAATGGCAAATTCATGATTATAAATTGGCTTTAGATATCTAGGAAAAAGAATAAAAGGTTTGCTCATGTTTTTCGGAAAAAACCCAGAGGTATCTTTTTCTAATTTAATCAAATTAACTCCTGTTCTAATTACGGAAATATTGTCTTTTCTATCTATTAATGGCCTTATCGAATCCCATTGACTTTTAGATGTAAAAGTAACCCAATCGGCATTGTTCAATGATTTTTTATATGCCCATGCAATAAGCTTATTGAATATATCATTTCTGTTAAAATGATTAGGGATTGTTTTTAAGACGTCTGTTCCTCTGCAAGTAATTATAATTGGCACACCAAGTACCCTCCTAAAAAATGCCCAAAGTGCGTTTGGTTCCGCAAATTGAATATGAAATAAGTGAATATTATTTATATCGATAACCTGCTTTATAGTAAAAACCTGCTTTATTGAAGATCCTATTCTTTTAAAAGAGAAGTAATCAATAGTGCCCCTGAACTTGATTTTAAAATTAATTTCAAATTGATCAATTAACTCTTTATTATAATGATGACGTCTACATATAAAAAAGCACTCATACCCAGACTTTTCTGTAAAGAAAGAAATCCATTTTTGATCATGAATGGAATTAGGATCAATTAAATAAAGAATATTCATTAGTTAAAAGAGGCCCATTTGTTAAAAACATAAATTAGCCACAGCCTATGCTGATGATTTTTCTTATTTGAAATGTGTTCATTAATCAATTGCTCCAAGAAGGCGTATTCAAACAATACATATTTATTTGGTGACAAAATCACATCCATAAATCCTTTAAGATCGTTGTGAATCAACCAGTTAATTATTGGAATTCCAAATCCCATTTTTTTCCTGTAGATAAAAGATCTATCAAAGTATTTACGAGCTAGATTTTTTAATATAGATTTAGGCTCGCCTTGATGATACAGTTGTGATGGTCTAAGGGTGGCTGAAAATTCTGTTAAATCTTTGTCGAGGAAAGGGCTTCTCATTTCTAGTGATGCAAACATCGATGCCCTATCTACTTTAACTAGATAATCATTTAGCAACCTTGTTTGAAACGAAGCATTCATTACTTTAAGTAATTCTGACTTTAAACTCTTACTAGTGGAATTATAAATTTTTGAATGCTCTGTATCAATACTATTGAAGCATACCGAAGAGATGAGAAGTTCACTTTGATCTTTTTGGTTAAAACCCATGTTTCTATCAAGGAACTTATGATATGGCTGATATGCTTTATTCAGTAATTCATTTAGAAGGTTAATTCGGTAGGATGGAGCTAAATCATTTAAAACATTGACTAATGGTTTTAAAACCTTCAATTCCTTCCATTTATCAAAATGGAAAGTTTTGTAGTAGTTATCATAACCGCCGAACAATTCATCCCCACCATCACCCCCTAAAACAACTTTTTCATTTTTACTAACTTCATTACAAATTAGATAAGATGGAATCATTGAACTGTCACCAAAGGGTTCTCCATATTCATAGATTATATTATCTATTATTGAACCTAAATCAGAATCTAAAATAATTTCAGTATGGTTAGTGTCAAACTTCTTAGCAACTTGACGAGCAAAACTAGACTCATCAAAATCCCGATCTTTAAAACCCACCGTATATGTGTTTATCTTGTCACAAGATAATTCTGCCATTTTAGCAACCACAAGACTTGAATCAATCCCTCCACTCAATAAAGTTGCAACTCTTACGTCAGCAACCAACCTTTTCTTTACTGCTTGTGAAAGTAGAAAATTTGTCTTTTCAACAATATCTTTGAATGATAAATTGCAACTGTTACTGTATTTCAATTCCCAATACTTCTCTTGCTTTATGACATATCTAGATTCATTATAAGATACCTCAAGGTAAGTGGCTGGTGGTAGTTTTTTTACTTCTTTCCATATTGAATTGTAACTAGGAGTTGAGAGTTCAGATAAAAAATAATTAAATGCATAAAAGTCTATTGATAAATTGTCCCTAACTAATTCTTTTATTGATCTAATATCTGAACCAAAAATAAACGTGCTATTGTAATTATAGAAGTACATTGGTTTTTTCCCAAATCGATCTCTAGAAATAAATAGTCTATCTTTTGTGAAGTCATATAATCCAAAAGCAAACATACCATCTATTTTTTCTAAAGTTTTCTGTATTCCCCACTGTTCATAGGCATTAATAATTACCTCCGTATCTGAATTAGTTCTAAATTTACAACCCTCTACAATTAATTCTTTTTGGAGCTGACGATAATTATATATTTCTCCATTGTAAGTTATTATGGTATTTTTAGAATTGCTATAAAAAGGCTGATTTGACTTTTCATTTAAATCAATAATCGTTAGGCGGTTATGCACAAATGCTACAAATTGATCATTAAATTGTATTAATTCTCTTGACCCGTTATCTGGTCCTCGAAATTTTAAAAATGATTGAGCCTTACTTAATTTCTTTTCAATATTATCCTTATCTAATTTATTGCCTGTTAAATAACCTATAATCCCACACATATCTATAATACCTTCTGATATGACTTGAAAGTTTTTGAAGCAATTGAATCCCAAGAAAGATGTGTTTTTGCAAATTTATATGCATTCTGCCCATAAGAGTCAATTAAACTAGTGTCTCTTAAAAAAAGACTCATTCTTTCAGATAAAGCAATAACATTCGCGTCTTTTAATAGAAACCCTGTCTGATTATTTAGCACTACTTCGCTTAACGCTCCAACATCAGTGGCAATAACAGGCTTACCAAAAGCATATGCTAGAGGAATGACACCGCTTTGAGTTGCTTCAAGGTAAGGTAACACTAAAAATGATGAGTTTTCGATAAAATACGCAGTTTCGCTCAAGCTAACGTATCTATTCTCAATGAACAGGCTTTCTCGAAGTCTTTCAGGAATTTTGTAATTATCTAATGATTCCCCCCTTCCCACGATGTAAAACATGGTGTTTGGAAATTGTTCAAGAACAATAGCTGCTGCATCTATAAAATATTGCAATCCTTTGTACTTCCATATCCTTCCAAAAAATAATATATAATTCTTGTGCTTTGTAACAAACTGACCGTCTTTAAACTTTTTATAGATTTCAAAGTGACCATGGGGAATATTTACAATTTTATTTTGTTCTACGTCATAGTTTTTGATTAATTCCATTATCAAGGATTTGCCGTGAACAATGAATTTATGTGTGAAATATTTTGATATGTTTTTTACAAATTCATCATTAATTTGTTCAGAAGCTTTATCCCCAATGTGTTTAGCTGGATCATGTATTGTATTGACAATTTTTGTTTTCCAAGGCTTAAAAAGCGCTACCCAATGAAAAAGGCGGTGACCATTTGCCTGTATATGTAAAATTTCAGGTTTAATCAGCCAAAGGGTTTTTAAAATAAAAAAGAGCATTTTGAAATTATCTCTTGAACTCTTATGAAGTACTAACTTATACTGTACCAACCTGATTTGAGGATCTAATAGACTAGCATGAATACACTTGAACCTATGGTTATTTGGCATCATGAGCATTACATTTGCATGCTTAGAAAGCCCATTCGCTAATTCTACCATGTATTCAGGCCATTGAGTGGAAAAAAGCACTACTTTCATACCGTAATAAATTCTCCTACACCAATTGGGTGTCCTGAATTTCGTCTGATAAAATACCTTGGCGGTTCGTAATGGTTTTCAGCTGTGAATGGTGCTTCAAATAATTCAATTGATAAATCCTCTCTAATAAAAAATGCATTACAACCCGCAAAATCACATCCTACTAACTTGTATCCCTTCTTTTGCCCTAACTTCTCTAGGGCTAATAATGATGCGCCAAAGTAGCTATTCTGCTTCCATGAATGATTTTCATTATATTTCATTGCTAGGGAGACATTGGCTGGAAATGTTGCATTATACTCTATACAAATCACTCGTGGATTATAACTAGAAATACTTTCCCAAACCCAAAAATCATTTCCATCGATATCAATTGATAAAAAATCTAATTCCTTTGGAACCGCTGCTTCCTGAAAAATTGATTCAATATTATCTCTAGTTATCCATCTTTTTGCAAGAGTTAAAGCTTTACTCTCTATAAATTCTTTAAAATTTTTGTTGATAACTGCAAAGCCTTGATCAGTTCCAATAATCCAATGTCCTGTCCATCCCTTTAAGAGTAAATATGTACTGTTATTTTTAACCCCGTGAGCTCCAAACTCAACAAACGTTTTATTTTCCACGCCTATTCTTCTGAAAATCTCCTCAATTATTCCATCCTCGCCATTTTGTGTATATACGCATTTATGATAATGGCTAATCCTTTTGGAATCTGAGTATCTCTTATTCTCAAAAAGATTCCTTTTTAAATATTCATCAATTTGAATGTCTTCAATAAGTTCTTCAATCCGAGTTATTTTCTCTTCAATTGTATTGATTTTATAGGTTCCCAGTAAGGATGAGATTTTTCGATTAATAAAGTTAATAAGTTTTCTCATGATTAGCGTACAGCAACTATAAACCCTATTTCCTTTGAATCAGTTGTGCAATGGACTTTAAAATTATTATGAATTAGTTTTTCAATTAATAGTTGAGGTTTATTTCGATGCCATTCAATCATGAATGCCACAATCTTTTCTGAAATATTTTGATCACCAAAACTTTTAAAAATATCAAATTCAGCTCCCTCACAATCAAGTTTAATTACAAACAGTTGATTACGATTAGAAGATACTAAAGCGTTTATTTCATCACTCGCTTTTACCAGCTCTATCGTAGCACAATCAAGACTTTCAGACTGTAAATTAGTTACATTACTGGTGGTATTTTTCCCTTTCAAATTATTAGAATAATTAACCTTAATTACCTTACTATCTAGTCCGAGACCAATATTTTTCCGTTCAATCTTTTCTTCGATCTCTTTATTTAATTCGAAATTTTCCTGTGCATCTTTAAAAGTAGTTTTAAAGGGCTCATAGCTATAAACCTTTTGAACATCATCCCTATTTGCAAAGTATAAGCTAGTAAAGCCTACATTCATTCCAACATCGATTATATTGAAAGTAGAACCAAGATTAATATTATATATTTGTTTATAAAAGACTTCTTTTATAATAAACAGCTCCTCAGAAGTTTTAATAAATAATTTTAGGTTATTGAATTTAAAAACTAGTTGATTACCAATTAATTGAAAAGAACCATTAGATTGGCTAAGAAGAAAGACTAAATCATCATATCTTTCCAAAAGGAATAAATATTCTATAGGAAAAATAAACTCCGCCTCTTTCAGTTTAAAACTGTTTTCCCTAAATTCTATTAATCTATCATTGCGATTTATCTCAGCTACCAAACGTTCATGATCAGTAATTGCAAAATGATATTTTATCTTTTGCTTTTGTCTGTAAATAAAATTTGAAATACTCATTAAATTTCAACTATATGGTCAGCGTATATAAATGTTTGAGACTTCGGTATAATTTTCCCAGTTCCAAAAAAGTCACCTTCTTCAATAGTAAAGGCATATCCTTGGTGAATGTAATCAACTACTTGTCCGTTAACGGTACAATAAAAAGTAAGATAATAAGTACCTGCACCAAATGGAAATTTAGTAATCTTTAGTTTTATACTTTCAAAATCGGTTTGTAATTCAGCATTTACCGCATCAGAACTAAACCAAGCTATTCTTTGATCCTGTTCATTGTCTATCGCAAAGTCTATCCGGAAAGAGCCATGTAGAGGATTAACTTTTTTATTGAAAAATACTTCAAAGATCAATTCAGAACCAGTTCTACCTATTCGTATCGGGTTTAATTTATGATCCAACAATTTAATCTCACTAACCTTGAATCGACCATCTCCTTTTCGTAGGTCTAAATTAATCAATTCTCCTGTGTTGGATTGAGTTCTATTATAACTTATATATTCATGAATTACGGAGTTCACCTCTTCTTCAAGAACTAAATTTCCTTTTCTCAGCAAAATGCCACGACTACAAAGTTGTGATACCGCTGCCAAATTATGACTTACAAAAAGCACCGTCCTTCCTTCATTCTTACTTACCTGATCCATTTTGCCCAGACATTTCTTTTGGAATTCGGCATCCCCTACGGCTAGTACTTCATCTACAATTAAGATTTCGGGTTCCAAATGGGCGGCCACCGAAAAAGCCAAGCGTACTTTCATACCTGAGCTGTAGTGCTTAACGGGCGTATCTAAGAATTTTTCCACTCCGCTAAAATCGACTATCTCATCAAATTTTTGTTTGATTTCTGCTCTTTTCATGCCCAATATGGTGCCATTGAGATAAATGTTTTCCCTACCTGAAAGTTCTGCATGAAAACCGGTGCCGACCTCTAGCAAAGAAGATACACGCCCATTAATTTCAAAGCGGCCTGTACTGGGGTCGGTAATACGGCTGAGTATTTTCAAGAGGGTGCTTTTACCTGCTCCGTTTCTACCGATAATGCCTACTGCCTCGCCATGCTTTATTTCAAAGTCGATGTCTTTTAGTGCCCAAAAGACTTCTTTCTCGCTGGCATCGGGCTTGAAGATGTTTTTCAGCTTATTCCCAATAGCGTGGCGGAAGTCTCCCTCCTTTTTATGGCCGATAATGTAGTTTTTCCCTAAACCCTGTACGCTGATGGCGGTGTCCGTCATATAAATATTCTAGTTAAAGTACAGCTAGATTACCTTACTCTAATTCTAATTAAACAATCTTAATTGAGAATCCCGACTACTTCGTCTCGGGATCTCCGCTTCGCTCCGATTACGGCTCCGCCCTTTCAGTCCCAGTTACGGAACCTAGCATCTACCTGTATGCTTTTTATTGTAGGCACATTAGAAAACATGCGCCTGCATTCTTTTTATTTCTTCTCAGGTACCCTTAAATTCCCCTCACGGGAGATAGGAGCACGTATTTAGCGCTTAGACGGTGCTAACCGTAAAACCGCCATCAAAAATGGTATTTCCCACTTTTTTCTTCCTCTTCTTTTCCAACTTTTTTCACTTTGGCCTTGCTTACCTCTGCTTTTAAGCTTAGGCCTAGACTTTCAATATATACAATTACTTTGTCTTTTTGAGCGATAATTATTTTACCTTGTTGTCCTTTCATACCTCCGTGCTGTATTTGCACTTTATCACCTTTTTCAAGGGGCTCCACACTTACTTCCTCATATTCTCCCAACAAATTTTGTATGGCTTCAATTTCCTTGGGGCGAATTTTTGCATCTGCACCCAAATGACGTACGAAGTTCACCACACCTGGAGTTTGCAATATCCGCAATCGCTCATGATCATCTTGAAACTTTACAAATACATAGGAAGGGAAAACAGCAACTTTTACTTTCTTTTTTCTATCTGACCACTGTCGTAATACCGTTTGGACTGGGCAATAGACTTCTATATGCTGATCGGCAAGCCTATCTGCAACCTTCTTCTCCGTTCTGGATTTCGTGTAAATAGCAAACCAATGTTCCATAAATTATAATATATTATCCAAAATTAATGCTTCTCACAGTTTATAAAAAGGATTTTAACTGATTTCGATGAAGAATGTGAGTTGGAAGTCAGAAGAGCGAAGTTGGGAGATGGATGTTGGAAGTGGGAAGTTAGGCAGAAGAAGTCTAGATTCTAGGCTCTAGCTTCTACACTATATCCGCCATTACTTTCTCTACTCTTTTGAAATACAGAAGTCCAGTGATGAAAAGGAGAATAACTATGCTAAAAGAGAAGTAAGCAAAAATACTGGGTGGGTCACCGCCTAGCAAACTCCATCTAAAACCTTCTACCACACCTGCCATAGGATTTGCATAATAGACAAAGGAGGCCCAATCAGGAATTCTGTTAAACACATCTTTAGCTTGATAACCTACGGGAGTCGCATATAATCCAAACTGTACTAAAAAGGGGACTACGTGCTGAAAATCACGGTATCGAATAGTCAAAGCGCTTAGCCAAATTCCGACTGCCAGTGCTGAAATAATGGTTAAGGCAATAAAGATGGGCAGATAAACAATATTAGCTGATGGAATAAACCCATAATAGATCATTAAAATCACCACAAATAGTAAAGCTATGGCAAAATCTACAAATCCCACTAATGCTTTTGATAATGGAATTACCAAACGAGGAAAATAGATTTTCTTCACCATCTCCTGGGCACCAATAATAGAATTACCCGATTGATTCAATACGAAAGAAAAATAGGACCAGGAAGCCATTCCGCATACAGCAAAGAGCGGGTAAGGAATTCCACCAGTATCAACTTGCGCTACTCTTCCAAAAACTACCGTAAAGATCACAAGAGTGGCTAATGGCTGAATAAATGCCCAGGCTAAACCTAAAAATGTTTGAGCATATCGAACTCTCAAATCTCGGTAGGCCAAAATGTAAAACAAATCTCGGTAAGCCCATAATTCCTTCAAATTAATGTGCCATTTCGGTTTGGAAGCGTCAACAACTAGTTTTTCCATGCTACTTGAGAATGATATACAGCGTTTTAAATTAATTTACAAATATAGGGGAAAGAGTTAGAAGTTTAGAGTTAGAAGATTGTCAATCGAAAATCACCCTAAAAATTTGAAATAGCTAAAATAAAAAGCTTGAATAAAATTCTACTCTTCCCGATATTCCAACAGATCGCCAGGTTGACAATCCAAAGCTTTACAAATAGCTTCTAAAGTGGAAAATCTGATCGCTTTAGCTTTGCCCGTTTTTAAAATTGATAAATTAGCAACTGTTACCCCAATGATTTCAGCCAATTCTTTCGATTGCATTTTTCTTCTGGCCAACATGACATCTACATTTACGACTATAGGCATGATTTAAACAGTTAATTCATTTTCTTCTAATAACCTTTCTCCTTCTTTAAAAACCTGGGTTAAAATAATTGCCGCAAAAGCAAAAAATACGTAGCTAAACTCTATTTTGAGTCCAATTTTACCAGGGCTAAGAGCAATGAACTGAATGATAACTAATAGTAAAGCTAAGCTGCTTATTCTACTAAATGCTTTTACGTTATCTTTTGCAAAAGTTCTGATACTCTTTATATTAATCATAATGTCCTTTCCATATCCCAATATCAGAAACCAGACAATTAGTATGGCCAGATTTTGGATAATCACAAAGAAAGATACCCAAAAACTACCCTCTCTTAAATTATAAACAATGTGGCCCGAACCTGTACCAGATAAAGATACTGATTTTAAGAATTCTGAAAGAACGATAGTGTCGTTTACAAATGAACCGATAAACATTACGATGATTAAACCTGCTAATAAGGCAATAACAACCCTTGCCACCTGCATCAATGCTGCACTAATAGATAAGATAAGATTACTTTTCATAGTTCTACTTTTATTTATTATTGGCAAAACTAAACAAATTTATTGTTAAACAATAATTATTTATCGTAAATATTTAATTCTATCTTGAATTCTACTTCAATATTCTCATTGACTTGCACCATTCCGAAGAACTTTTCAGGTGCTTCTAGTCCAAAATCTGTGATGCAAAGCTGCATTATTGCACTAGAAGTAATTGCATTATTATGAAGGCTATTTTCTACTTTTACTTTATAATTCTGTTTTTCTCCGGCCATCTCAATCATAATATGAGCCATATTGTGATCTGTGATTTTAGTCATTTTAAAAATGATGTAGGGATAATTCTCGTATTCTAATAAATCATGGAAATCATCCGTCATTTGGGAATTGGGGCATTTAAAATTGAGGACTTTTAGGAAAAGTGCCTCATGTTGAATTTCTATCTCATTTCCTTTTTGGTAAATAGCTACTTCAAATTCATTTTCAGGTAGGTTAGCACGGTAGCTACAATTAAAACTATTAACATTTGTGGTTCCATGGATTTCCACATATGAGGTTTGGGTATTGATTTTCACCAGTTTCTTGCTGTTCTGTCCAAAAACAGGAGAAAGCCCAATCAGAGAAAGAAGTAGAATATGTAGAAATGAAAATTTCATTTAGCTTTTTAATCCAAGGGTAAATTACGTTTTGTTTAATTTAAAAAAAAGCGATGAAGCATTGCTCCACCGCCTTTCCCTAAACAAGATGCTTCAAATTAGAAACTAATTGCTGCTTCAATCATCACACCCTTGAATTCTGCTCCAGCAAATCTTCCTGCCCAAGCATCTCCATTATATTGTTGGTTAACATACTCTACTTTGGTCATGATGTTGTCAGTTAAGAACCAACCACCACCGAAGTTTAATCGGCTAATATTCATGTCTTCTGGAGCAGCTTCTGCCATTTTACCATTTACTGTATTGTAACGTCCACCAATGTAATATCTTTCATTAGCACCAAATCTGTATAGCGCTTCACCTGCAATTTGAGTCATCGCACCGTCACCTTCATTTAATCCGCTAGCTACTTCATAGATACCGAAGAACTCAAAACCACCTGCTTTAATGAATGGGTTGATTTGCACAGCAGATATTTTAGTAAATCTTGCGTTAAATCTGCCATCAAAATTACCACCTTGAGAAGCAACGCCTAAGTCTTCATTACCAACAGTGTGCAATACCTGGTAATATCTAGATCCAGCTCTATCTCCACCGTATAACCAGGTTCCAGTGCTTGTTCCTGTATTAACATACCAGCTACCAGTTAAACGAGCTCTGAAATCATCACTGATTTGTTTATCAAATCCCAATTTAGTGTAGAAAGAAGGTTTATTATCATTACCAGAAGTCACACTTTGGTTTAATTTACCGTTAGTAACACCAACCACTGCAAGTAGTCCATTATTTTGGATAGTTACTTCACCAAAAGCTTCAGTAGAAAACGCATCCATTATGTAATTACCTACAAAAGGGTTATAAATAGCTCTTGCGTTATCAGTTCTTCTAAAGTGAGCATCACCGTAATTAAACTCATCTAAACCAATGGTAACAGTAGTATATTTCATAATACCTTCCATAAATCCTTCTTTGATGAAGTCTAATTTATCAATTTGCAAGTGACCACCTTTTACCCAAGCTTCAGCATGGTTACGAGCAGACAAATAAGTACGTAAGTGTAATCTTACCCCATCATACATCTGAACATCAAGGTTTAAGTTAGCGGTTGGTAAGTTAAAATTATTACCTAGCTCTTTTAACTCTAAACCAGAACCAGCTGCAGCATCATTACTTTGGCTTAATCCTTGAAATTGCATGGCAAAATCACCACCAACTCTAACTTTAACACCTTCATATTCTACTGTATCAGCTTTTGAAGGTTCAAACACATTCAAACCTGGTTGACCAACTGGTCTGAAAAACTGCAAGTTTCTGCCATCCTGTGCGAAAAGCACTTGCGCAAATCCCATTAATAGGGCAATCATTGTGAATCTTAAAAACGTTTTCATGGTTTTCTTTATTTAAATTGTTGTTTTAATTTATTTATATTGTGTATTAAATTTAATTGTTACTTCATCTCCAGTTTTGATGGTTCCAAACACCGCAGTAGGAGGGTCTATTTCAAAAACAGACATTTTAAAGGTGATATCTCCGCTAAATGTGATGCCATTAGTTGCATCAGCCGTTACATTCATATTCACTATTTTGCTTACACCACCTATTGTTAATACTCCTTTGGTTGACATTGTTGTAGTAGTACCATTTACTTTAACATTGTCCATAGATCGAAATTCATATTTAATCACTGGGTGATCATCTGATTTCAAAGCCTCATAAGTGTTATCATCCATTGCAGATTTTCCACTCTTCAAACTTTCAACAGGAACATTAAAGCTTAAACTATTGATGCTTTGTAAAGCATTGTTTTCAATAGTAACATTTGCCTTACCATCAAATTGCTCTGCTTCAATTGTCCAATCATGAACAGTTGAGGTTCCATCAACGGTTAGTTTTGTGTTGCTTTCGTTTACTGTAAGCTGTTGTGCGTACACCATCGGTGCGAAAAACAGCATCAATATGATCATTAAATTTCTCATAGCTTTTGACTTTTAATTATGATGTAAAGGTGGTCGGTAAATGCTAGCGAAACCATGATCTACGTCATAGAAAAATATGATTAATTGCCCTGAGAGTGTTATAGTGACTCTTTTGCACAAATCATTTAAATTAAATTGGTTACTGATTGTAACAAATGGCTAAAAAAATCTGGAAGAGGGGTGTATTTTCTAATGCTTTATCATATTTTTACAAAGATAGCTTTTGGAAAAGGCTTCATATTAATCAATTCATTATGAACATATTTACAAGGATAGTCGAGTTTGGAATCACAGATAACATATCTGATTCCGTTAAGACTAAAATAAGATTAGGGAATATTCTTAATTTGGCTTTGATTATTATCATTAGCTTTTATGCTATAATTTCTGGTTTAGTCATTCCTGAGGTTCTGCCATATTGCCTATATGGCCTAGTCGCTTATGTTATCGTATTGAGTACCTCCTATTTTGGATTGAATGTTCTGAGTAGATTTCTAATGTCTATTATGCCGGCATTGGTAATAGGAATGCTACATGCAGTTATCATGCAAGCAGAAGATATGATTCTCAAGGAAATTTATGCCTTCCAAATTGTCGGTTCTTTAATTGCATTTAGCTTATTTGATTATAAAAGAGCTCAGTTTTGGTTGCCAGCATTTATCATTTCCATAATTCCAGTCCTCTACATTCATGAATTAAATAACTATTTTGATACCAGCTTTGACAACTCCACCTTTCAGCAAGCCTGGATCAGGACTACAGTTCTGTTTGGAGCGTTCTTGTTAGGAGGGTTTCTATTTATCTTTTTGCAGAGACTCAATCAAAAAGAATTCGACAAAGCACAAGAGCTTACTAATCAATTTGCCGATGAAAACCGAAGAGCCACAGAAAAGGAGAAAGAACTAGAAGAGTCTTTAGGTCAACTCGAAAAAGCACAAATTGAAGAAAAGAAAAGGGCATGGGCTACAAAAGGTTTAGCGGAAATAGGCTCACTCCTAAGAGGAGAAGAGGATTTAAAAGTATTAACAGATAAGATTATCACCTTTGTGGTGAAGTATTTAGAGGCTAATCAAGGAGCATTATTTTTATTGGAAAATGAAAATGATCAGGATTTGATGCTTACCCTAAAATCTGCATACGCCTTTAATCGTAAAAAGCATTTGGAAAGAAAAATGAATCCTGGAGAAGGTTTGGTAGGTCAATGCTATCTAGAGAAAGATTATATTTACTTAACCGAAATTCCTGAAAGCTATATTACCATTAAAAGTGGTTTAGGCGATGCTAATCCAAGATCAATTCTGATCACTCCAATGATTGTGAATGAAGAAGTCTACGGCATTTTTGAAATTGCATCATTCCATACCTTTGAACAATACCAAATAGATTTCATGTTAGAAATGGGGGAAAATATTGCCATGCAACTAAACAGCCTCAAAAATAACGAAAAAACCAAGCATCTTTTAGCTGAAATGCAGGAGCAATCAGAGCAATTGCATTCGCAAGAGGAAGAGATGAGGCAAAATATGGAGGAATTGCAAGCCACTCAAGAGCAACAAGAGCGACAAGAAACAGAGTTGAGATCGGAATTAAATGACGTTAAAGAGGCCAAAGAAAGAATAGAAAAACAGTTAGAGCAAAAGGAAAAATTAATTGATCAATTGCAAAAAGGCTAACAACCACTTATCAGCAAAATAATGCAATTATAAATCTATTTATTGCAGTTAATAATTATTGGAATACATTTGTAAAAAAAATTACATCAACGTGCATATACTTACCGCAAAGAACCTTAATAAAACATTTCATGAAAATGTAGCGCTTCATAACTTGGAATTAGAAATCCCAAAGCACTCAATTTTTGGCTTGTTGGGTCCAAATGGAGCAGGAAAAAGTACTTTTATTAGAATTGTAAACCAAATCATTAACGCTGATAGCGGTCAGATCCAAATCAATGGGGAGAATTTAGCTCCAAAGCATATTGGTACAATTGGCTACCTCCCTGAGGAAAGGGGCCTGTACAAAAAAATGAAAGTTGGCGATCAACTTTTGTATCTGGCTCAATTAAAAGGCCTTTCAAAAAAAGAAGCTGTACAAAAAATTAAGGCTTGGTTGGAAAGATTTGAGGCATCGGATTGGTTAGATAAGAAAATCGAAGACCTATCTAAAGGAATGCAACAAAAAGTGCAGTTCATCTCTACGGTGATGCATGAACCGGAATTGATAATTTTAGATGAACCTTTTTCGGGTTTTGACCCTATTAATGCCAATCTGATAAAAGATGAGATTTTAAGCCTGAGAGAGAAAGGAAGCACTGTTATTTTCAGTACACACAGAATGGAGTCGGTTGAGGAAATGTGTGACTATATTGCATTGATCAATAAATCTGAGAAGATTTTAGACGGTGAAAAATCTACAATCAAAAATCAATTTAAATCCAATCAATATACTTTAGTACATAGAGGCAACGGTATTTCAACTAATGATACCTTCAATCTGGAAAATAAATCAGAATTGGGCGATGGGTTACAGCAATCAACCTTAAAATTGATATCAGGCTCCTCCTCTAATCAAGTACTACAGGAATTGATTAATCAAAATGTAGATATTGTGTCATTTCAAGAGGAAATTCCATCCATCAATGACATTTTTATCCAATTAGTAAAAGGAGATAAACAAAACATTCCAACAACATAACCTTAAAATAACCATCAGATGAGCAAGATAGGCTTAGTAATTAAAAGGGAATTCGACAGCAGAGTTAAAAAGAAAAGTTTTTTATTAGCAACCATATTAGTTCCATTACTTTTTCCTGCAATAATTGGCGGTATGCTGTATTTCGCTATAGAAGAATCCAAAAATGCTGAACAACAACAAGTTTATGTTTTGGATGAAGCAGGAACCTTTAATTTCGAAAACGATAACAAATATGCTTTTGAAGAATTAAACATCAATTTAGAGGAAGCTAAAACTATATTTACTGAAAGTGAGGCTTACGCACTTTTGTATTTACCAAAATTGGAATTGAGCGATCCGCAAGGGATCACCATGTACGCCAAAAAGAATCCTAGTTTGCAAGCCAGCTCCTATTTTGAAAATCAAATAGAATCTCAAATTCGAGATCAAAAATTAAAAGCTAGCGGAATTAATGAGGAGGAATTAGAAAGTTTAAAAACCAATATAAGCTTAAGTACTATCAACGTATCCGATTCTGGAGAGGAAAAAGCGAGTAGTGCAGGCGTTGCTTATGGTATTGCTTATGCCTTTAGTTTTCTTGTTTATATGTTTGTTTTGATTTACGGAAGTCAAATCATGCAAGGCGTTATTGAGGAAAAATCGAGTAAAATCGTTGAAATTATTGTTTCTTCTGTGAAGCCATTCCAACTTATGATTGGAAAAGTAGTAGGAGTAGCTTCAGTGGGCTTATTACAGTTTGTAATTTGGGTAGTTTTGATTTTTGTTCTATCATCAGCTGTTTTTAGCATGTTTGATTTGAATCCTGCCGATATGCAAACTGCCCAGCAAAGTATGTCGGGCATGAATGGCAATACCGAAGCACAGGAAATGATGGAGAATTCTAAAGTAGGGGAAATACTCAATATTGTTTATGATATTCCTTATGCCTACTATATATCAGTTTTTGCTTTTTTCTTTGTCAGTGGATATTTATTGTATGGTGCCCTATTCGCAGCAGTTGGATCAGCGGTCGATAATATCTCCGATGCTCAGCAATTCACCATGCCGATTACCATGCCTATGATTATCGGGTTCTTAGGAACCTTCATGTTCGTAATGCCGGAACCGGATGGGAATGTTAGCTTTTGGTTGTCCATTATTCCCTTCACAGCTCCTGTAGCCATGATGGCCAGGGTTGCCTTTGGTGTTCCTGCTTGGGAACTGGCTTTAAGCATGGGACTGATGATCGTTGGATTTATTTTTACTATTTGGATGGCTGGCAGAATTTATAGAATTGGAATATTAATGCATGGTACTAAAGTGAATTACAAGACCCTATTGAAATGGGTGAAAACAAATAGTTAGTGGCCAACTTGAGTTACTTTTTATATAAAAAAGCTAACAATTGAACTTCCATTAAATAGATATGATCTATTTGAAATTTGTCATATGTCAGCAATTTTTAGTGAATACTATTTTATAATCCAATTTAGTAGAATGATTTTATTATCTTGAACAGACTATAGAAGCCAGAACTATTGATAGATTTTGTTAAGATTCTCATTTATGTTTTAGGAAGTATTTTGATACTTATCAGCTTACTTCCTTTAATTCGTCATGATTATTGGACTTTTCGTGTTTTTGAGTTCCCTAGAGCGCAAAAGTGGGTTTCAAACCTAATCATAGTCATTGCCTCCTTTCTCACATTCACCGCTGAAGAATACTTTTCTTACGGTTTTATACTATTACTTATTGCAAACCAATTTTATTTAACCTATCAGATTTATCCATATTTACCCTTTGCAAAAAAGCAGATTGATTCTGTGCCAACTGACCGAAAACCTAGCATTAAACTATTAATTGCCAATGTTCTGCAAGGTAACCGGGACTGGGGAAAATTGGCCAAAATGGTACAGAAAGAGCAATCTGATATTGTATTACTTTTAGAAACTAACGAATGGTGGAAAGAAAAATGTGTCAATGCTTTTGGTAATGATTATAAGTATCATGTCCTAGAAGATAAAGAGAATACTTATGGTATGCTTTTATTTTCAAAATTGGAGCTTATCAATACAAGAGTTCACCATTGGATTAAAGATGACATTCCGTCAATTGAAACGGATATCAAGTTGAATAATCGTTTAATAAAACTATATGCGATTCATCCAGAACCCCCAGTACCGTCTGAAAATCCAAAATCTACAGCTCGTGATGCTGAGATTTTACTGGTAGGACAAAAAACCCAGGCTGATAAAACACCCACAATTGTGGCTGGTGACTTGAATGATGTGGCATGGAGTTACACCACGGAGCTATTTTTAAAAATTAGCGGTCTATTGGATCCGAGAAGAGGTAGAGGATTTTTCAGTTCCTTTCATGCAAAGCACAGTATTGCCAGATGGCCGTTAGATCATGTTTTTTGTTCAGGACATTTCCGACTGCAAAAAATGAAAAGAATGAGCGATATTGGATCCGATCATTTTCCTATGTTTCTGCAACTGAATCTTGCCAAAACAAATGACGATAGTGATGAATTGGAATTAGAAAAAGAAGATAAGATCTTGTCAAAAGAAAAAATTGAAAAGGCTTAGCAGCAGATGAAAGCTGAAAGGCGTACAACTTAAATGAATGATGAAAACACGGTCAGTCTAAATACCTAACTAAAAAGAAAACTGACGCAGGTTTTTGCTATTCTTAAAATAAGGTTAATTACTAATACAATTCCTTCTCAAAAGTGAAAATTACGGTGTTCAGCTGTCCTCTGCTATCTTTCAAAAAAAGTTCAATTACCATTTCGTTGTTAGCTATAGTCTTTACTTGCATGAAACATCCATCCTCACGATAAAAATACCCGTCCTTGTTTGATCCTACTAATTCAAAACTTGCAATATTAGGCCAATATCTGGCTCCAGCGCCTGTCCTGGAGATAATATTTTTAGCAATCAATAAAGAAAAATCCAAATCTATTGATTTCTTCTCTGTTTGATCAAAGGATTTGGTGCAAAGCCAATTCCCTTGAATTTCTTCTTGTATATTTTGATAGTTTACTTCCATCTTAATCGATCTCATTTATTAACATATCCCGTCTTGACCGAAACCCAAAATGATCCATTTTCCTTTTAGTTGAAAATTCCTGCTGGCCAATGGTAGTATCATTGATCTCATTCATTGGTGCTAGCAATTCAGTTGAATACAAAAAAGTAGAAATACCAATATTGCCAGGTGAGTTCATAGGAACCCACCAAAAGGCAATAATTGATATAACTAAGAAAAACTTCATCCCCTAAGCTTTTTATCAAAGTTCGATGGATAATCTAAAATTGGCAATACCCAAAAATGGGTATTTTTATTTCTCATAAGCTTCAGCATGAAGTAAAATATGTTCTGAAAGTCTCATTTAATTCATTTTTTCTGTATAATTTGTTTCTAAAGAAGTACAGACGGTATACATATCTGAATAAATTAAACTAGTACTATTTTATAGCATAGATCAGAATTTTGATGTTGAAAGTTTTGACCTACGCAAGCTTTTAAATGAGCTTTTTCGAGAGGATATTACCGATTCTTGTCTTATGAAAACAAAAGCTCTGAAAGGTCTAATTGTCAATATTTAATAGAGAAGTTTTAGCATCCTTGCTTTAACTACAGCGAAAAAATAACAACAAAAAAATTCAATGATAGCTGTAATGATGATGATGAAAGGGAATGTCAGGCTAAATGTGAAGCGAGTTGTTATAAATGTTGCTAAAATGATCTTAGATAATATGAAGAAAACCCTTACAAACCTCGCATGCATCATGATACTTGCTGGTGTATGTTTTTTTGGCACCACTCATAAGATAGTCGCCCAAAAATCCCCTTTTGACGAAACGCTGAAGGTTTTTGAAACTAGTTTGATGGTTTTTTTTGAATCAAAGTTATTTTTAGAGATACATACATCAACGGCTTCTGGAAAAACAGCCTTATATGCTGAGTTGCAATTAGTCAAAATGAAGGCTGAATTTATCAGAACAGATCTGACTAAAGGTGATTTATATTCAACATTGAAATCATCAAAAAACTCTGCGATTATTTCCCTAACATATGGTTTGCTGGTTTTCGACCAGCTAGACTTTAAATTCGCAGATTATTTCTTAAATAAGATGACGAATCGAGAAATGCTAGATCAAAAGGAAAAGAGCTGTATTTTAGCTACTCTTAAAGAGCATAAAGTAGATGAAAAAAGAATTGGAGACTTTTCGAAAACAGATAGATCCAAGGATCTTCAATTATATTTTTCCAAATTATTAGGATTTTTTACTGGATGTAATTCTTAAAAGACATAACAAGTTAAAATAAAAGGGCTTGTTTTACTCAGTATAAAAAACCCTTTTTACTCTCTCTGAGATATTGGTAAGGATTTCGTATGGGATTGTACCAATCGCTTCTGCCATTTCAGAAATATCGGGATTCTCTCCAAAGACAATCACTTCATCTCCTGCACGACATTCGCTATTGGTCACATCTACCATTGTCATGTCCATGCATACATTGCCGATAACCGGAGCCAATTTTCCATTGATCATCACTTGTCCAACACCTTGGCTAAATTTTCTATTGAACCCATCTGCATAACCAATTGAAATCGTGGCAATTTTCATTTCTTCATGAGCCACCCCTTTTCTTGAATAGCCAATGGTTTCCCCTTTTCTAATTCGCTTTACTTGTGAAATTACAGTTTTTAAAATTGAAACTGATTTTAATTGGCTACTATGAAGGCCTGTGGGATCGATTCCGTACAAGCCGATTCCCAATCGCACCATATCAAATTGGTAGTCTGGAAATCGGCTGATACCTGGACTGTTTAATAGATGTAATATTGGTTTATAGCCTATATGATCAATTATCGCATCTGCTGATTTCTTAAATGACATAGCTTGCTGAGCAGAAAATCCATTGTGCAATGCTTCATCAGATCCAGCCAGGTGGCTAAAAATGGAGCTTACTTTTAATTGGGGATTGTCCTTTAATAGTGACTTTAAAATATCCATTTCCACAGGCTCAAAACCCAACCTATGCATGCCTGTGTCTAACTTCAAATGGATTCGAAATTGCTTCTTTTGGTTTCGAGTATAGCTAGCATAATCTCTGAAAATTTCCTGGCTGTACAATTCTGGTTCTAAATCATATTGGTGGAGAAGTTCAAATGACCTTGGATCCGGATTCATGACCATAATGGGTAATTTAATCCCGTGCTGGCGCAAAACTACCCCTTCATCTGCATAAGCAACTGCTAAATAATCCACATTCTGAAATTCCAGCCAGTTAGCAATCTCATGACTACTACTGCCATAAGCAAATGCTTTTACCATCACCATGGTTTTAACATTGGGCTTTAATCTCGACCGGTAAAGGTTCAAATTATGGGTTATTTTATTGAGGTCTATTTCTAGAACGGTTCCATGGATCTTTTGCTCTAATCTCTGAACAATTGACTCAAAACCAAACCTCCTAGCTCCCTTGATGAGAATTACTGCCTCTTGAAAAGGATGATCTTTTTCATATTCTAGAAAGGAATTGGTGTCTTCAAAATTAATAACCTGCCCCTCGTAATGATTTGACAGCAGTGAAATTTCATCTCCTATCCCTACGATCAAGTCGAGCTTCTCAGAAGAAATTCTTTCTGCTAGCTGTTTGTACAAAATTTTTGAACTGAGTCCAGTTTCTAATAAATCTGATAAAATGAGAACCCTCTTTTGATACTGCTTTTGCTGACCAAAAAATTGCAGGGCTGTATCTAAGCCGACCAAATCATTATTATAGGAATCATCGACCAGGTATGTATTGTTCTTACCTTTTTTGGTTTCCAACCTCATATTTAGAGGTCTCAGATCATTTACTGTATTTTGAATTATTTTGATAGGTAGCCCTTCGTGCAATAATAAAAGCAAACAATGCGTGATATTTTCCAACGAGGCATAATCCTGAAAAGGCACATGAAAAATATGAAATTGCTCATCAAAAGGAATTCGAATAGCAGTTCCATTTCCACGTTCTTCCCTTTCCACAAAAAAATTAGAAGTGTTATCCTCAAATGACCATCCTATAAACTCTTTTTCTTCAAGTCTTGGAATATTATGTAGCGAATTAGAGACTTCAGGGAAATCTTTACAAAATATGATGGTTTTTGCATCTTTAAATAACAGAGCCTTTTGATTTGCTTTTTCTTCCAAACTAGAAAACCCTTCATCATGAGCAGTGCCCAAGTTCGTAAAAATTCCAATTTCAGGTTTGATAATGGCTTCCAATTTTTCCATCTCCCCCAGCTTGGATATACCTGCCTCTATTATTGCATAATCTTGATAGTTATTCAAATGCCATAAAGATAAAGGCACTCCTACCTGTGAATTATAGCTTCTTGGACTTCTATAAACTGAATAAACTGATTCAATTAATTTTCCCAACCATTCTTTTACAATGGTTTTGCCATTGCTTCCCGTAATGCTTATTAATTTACCAGTAAAGCTTTTTCTTTTGTAACCAGCTAAAGACTGCAGAGCTTCCACACTGTTATTAGACTTAAAAAAATTGGCATCAGGGTAATTAAGGCTACTAATTTCTTGATCAATAATGAAATTTCTTATCCCTTTTTTATAGAGTTCATCAATGAAATCATGACCATTGTGGCGCTCTCCCTTTATTGCGATAAATAAATTTTTAGGATTGGTGACAGCATTCCTACTGTCTATGTAAATATTCTCAATAGTTCTATCTTTTCGGAGCTGATAAATATCTCCATCTAGAATAGTAGGTAGGGAAGAGAATTCAATTTTCAAATTATAGGACAAAATGAATGATACAAAATGAATATAAAAAAAGCTTGCTCGAAAGTTAATTGCATGGTGTTTTGCAATATTTCCATTGATATAAAATGGAAATTAGTCTCAAGCAAGCCTAGATGATCTATTCTCCAGCGTTTTCCGGTTTAGCAGACAGGTTTTCTAACACCTCTTTTAGAGGAACCCGCGCACCGTCTTTGTAAGGTACGATCCAAGCCTCTTTAACGCCCATTTTTCTTAAAGTCTTTTTGAACCGATCGGCCTCCCAATAATCTCTAAATCGTCCTAGAGTAATTCTTTGTAAACCCTCTTCCGTCTCTTCTCCACTGAAATTGGGATTATTTTTGAAGTATTCGGACATATCGATATTTTCAAAAGCTCCTACTTGCACTTTAAACCAAGTTCCGCTTTCATCCAATGCATTTGGCTCGCTATTTTGACCTTCTTTTACCTTTTTTGCCATCTCGTTGGCCCTTTGTCGTTGTGCTTCAGCCATTGCTTTCGCCTCCTGCGCCTCTTGTCTCGCGGTAGCGATTTCAGCATTTTTATTGCTTAACTGCCCTTTAAGATTTTCCACTTCTGAATTTAAGCTGGCAACTGAACTTTTCAAACTCTCATTCTCTTCAACCATTGCCTTCATCTGCTCCGGATTTCTTTTGAGCTCTTTGGCCATTTTTTTCATTTCCTTTTTTTCCTTCCTGCTAAGTTGAGCGGAAACGGAAAATGCCATGCAAAAAATCATTAAAATGGCGATTAAACTTATCTTGCTTTTCATATCATCAATTCGGTTAATTCAATTTTGTACAACTAAAGTAAGTAAATAACTACTATAAAGACAAATAATACTATTTATTGTTTTTTCAAACTGCCGATCATATCCTCTGGTTTTACCCACTGATCAAATTCCTCTGCGGTCAAAAATCCTAGATTAACAGCCTCATCTTTAAGTCTAGTACCATTTTCATGAGCCGTCTTAGCTATCTTGGCTGCCTTCTCATATCCAATTTTGGTATTTAATGCAGTTACCAGCATCAAGGAATTATCTAAATGTTCTTTTATTCTTTCGTAGTTGGGTTCGATTCCAATAGCACAATTATCATTAAATGATACACACGCATCTCCTATTAATCTTGCGGACTGAAGAAAATTAGCCGCCATCACTGGTTTGAAAACATTCAATTCATAATGCCCTTGCGTGCCCCCTACTGTTATTGTAACATCATTTCCCATTACTTGAGCACAAACCATAGTTAAAGCTTCTGCTTGAGTAGGATTTACTTTACCCGGCATGATTGAAGAACCAGGTTCATTTGCTGGAATTATGATTTCACCAATTCCGGATCTTGGTCCTGAAGCTAATAATCGAATATCATTTCCGATCTTATTCAATGAAACAGCAATCTGCTTCAATGCTCCGTGAGATTCTACTATTGCATCATGAGCTGCCAAAGCCTCGAATTTATTTTCAGCCGTTCGGAATGGCAATCCTGAAAACTCTGCAATCTTTTTGGCAACTAATTCCGAATATCCATCTGGTGTATTAATTCCAGTTCCAACCGCTGTTCCGCCCAGCGCTATCTCCGATAGGTGATCAAGTGTATTTCTCAGCGCTTTCAAGCCGTGGTCCAACTGTGAAACATATCCGGAAAATTCCTGACCTATGGTTAAAGGAGTTGCATCCATTAAATGTGTCCGTCCAATCTTTACAACTTTTTCGAAGGCTTTTGATTTATCCTTTAATGTATCTCGTAACTTTTCAATCCCGGGAATAGTAGTCTCTATGACCATTTTATAGCAGGCTATATGCATTCCGGTTGGAAAGGTATCGTTAGATGATTGGGATTTATTCACATCATCATTAGGATGGACTAATTTATCATCCTCATATGTTTTTCCGGCCAAGATCTGAGCTCTGTTCGAAACCACCTCGTTTACATTCATATTGGATTGTGTACCGGAGCCCGTTTGCCACACTACCAAAGGAAACTGATCGTTATGCTGATTATCTAAAATCTCATCACAAACCTTTGAGATTAAATCTCTCTTTTCTTCACTTAAAGCACCTAACTCGTGATTGGTATGTGCCGCTGCCTTTTTGAGGTAAGCAAAGCCGTGCACTATTTCCAAAGGCATACTGGCTTCAGCACCTATTTTGAAATTATTTCGACTTCTTTCTGTTTGGGCGCCCCAATACTTATCAGCAGGCACTTTCACATCACCCATTGTGTCTTTTTCAATCCTATATTCCATTTCCAAATGTATTTTTCGATTAACAGCGTAAAATTACAACTAATCACATGAATTGCTATGATAAACTGTGAAAATCAGCATGCTAATAAATGATTATAATCAAACCAAATATTAAATAAGTCATAGTTTTTTAGTAAATGATAGAAAATTCCAATATTTTTGCACCGCATCAAATGAAAGGCTTAAATGAATAACCTATATAGAAGGCTGATGATAAGCTTACTTATGATCTTTGTCTGCGTCTTATCAGTAAGCTATTGTCATCAATTAAAAGAAGGAGGAAAAAAGGTAATGTCCTCTTTACAAGACATTTCGACAGGCTCAACTGGCTATGCGGTATTCCCGTAAAAAGTGATTATTCAAAATATTTACTGTAAGAGTACATCTCATTCCATTAAAACCATTATTCAAAATAATCATAGCAATTAAGTTATATATATGATGAGTATTCTGAATTGTCGCTACAATTTGTATAGCCAGATTCATGAATTTCCCTTCAGGACGCCCTATAAATATTGAACCCAAGTATTATTCTTGTAATTCAAACCACCTCCAAACAGGTCTCAAAAATAGTTTAAAGACACATTTTTGCAATTATTTATATGTAATCTAAATAAAAGTAGTTTTTTATTTGTAAGCAATCTAAATAAAATTAATTTTGCATCATCATTAGAATCAATCTAAATACAAATATTAATTTTGCAAAAAATGATCAAGTTAAGATTACTAGGATTATCACTATTGGCAGCTCTTGCCTTCACTGCTTGTGACGATGAAAACACTGTTAGTGAAAATGATGGCAACTATGAAATTCCATCGACTTATGATTTTGAAAATGTGAGCTATACAGGACAAATCCAAAGATTGGATATGTTAGATGAATTAACAGTTTACATGAAAACTGCTAACAACGGAGAAGTTTTAGACGCTCAGGCAATGTTGGATATGTATGCTAACGAAAACAATGCTTTTAACAATACAGAATTGAATGAAGCTGATAGCAAAGAATTGGAAAATAAAACAGTTGAAGGAGACATCAGCATGTTTCAGGAATTCATCAGAGATTTTGCAGCGGCAACGGCCGAGGCTGATGGCGGTGTAGGAAGCAATGGAACACCAGGTGTTGTAACCTCCAACGATGGTTCAAAACAATATTTCTTCGATGCTAACGGTATTGAGCATATCCAATATATCGAAAAAGGTTTGATGGGCTCATGCTTTTATTTCCAAGGAGTTTCTATCTATTTGGGTTCTGATAAAATGGATGTAGATAATGAAGAAATAGAGGAAGGAAAAGGAACAGCAATGGAGCATCACTGGGATGAGGCCTTTGGTTACTTAGGAGTAGCAACTGATTTCCCAGGAAATCCTGACGGGGCGAGATTTTGGGGTAAATATTCTAACGGAAGAGATGGTTTACTGGGCACAAATGAGGCTTTAATGAATGCCTTCATTACTGGACGAGCAGCTATTTCAAACCAAGATTTAGAAACTAGAGATGAGCAGATCGAAATCATCAGAAATGAATGGGAAAAAGTATCCGCTGGAACAGCTGTTCATTATTTGAATGCAGCGAATCAAGCATTTGCAGATGACGCCATTAGGAACCATACTTTATCAGAAGCTTGGGCTTTCATCCATGCATTGAAATACAATCCAAACAAAAAATTAAGCAATGCTGAAATCGATGGGGTTTTAGAAGAATTAGGTGATAATTTCTACGAGATTACCACCGATAATATCAATGCTGCAAAAGCGACTTTGGTTGAAGCTTACGGATTTGAAGATTTTCAAGACCAACTATAATACATAATGAGAAATTTAAGATTTTCTTTCTTCATATTAATAGTTTCTGTTTTTTTCGCTGCCTGTGATAATGAGTCAGGCAGTGAAAAAGTGGATTTTGACAGACAGACTTTTCTAGTTAATATGGCTGATAATGTAATTCAGCCATCTATAGAAAACTTTGCCTTAGAAGCAGAGGGGCTTTCTGTTGCAACTAACTCTTTTAATGAAAATATTTCACTTGAAAGCTTGGAAGTTTTACGTGCTGAACTGAAAGAAGCCTGGTTAGTGTACCAACACTTGGCATTTGTGCAAGTTGGGCCGGTTGCCAATGTTAATTTAAGGGACAGAGTCAATATCTTCCCTGCCAAAGCGGATGTTATTGAAGAAAATATAAATACACAAGATTATGTTTTGGGTTCTGCTTCTAACGTGGCAGCCAAAGGCTTCCCAGCATTGGATTATCTATTATTCGGTACTGGAGAGACTAACGAGGACGTTGTTGCATATTTTGGGAATCCTGATTTAGGAAATAATCGCTTGCAATATTTAACTGATCTGGTGGAAGATATTCAAACAGTTTCTAATATAATTTCACAAGATTGGCCTGATTATAGATCAACTTTTGTTGGAAACACCGGCACTGACGTAGGAAGTGGAACCAGCTTATTAGTCAATGAATATAATTTTCAATTTGACATAAGGATTAAAAATGCAAAAATCGGTTTTCCTGCAGGGGGTAATCCTAGAACGGGTGGCGTGCTTTCTCCTCAGGATGTGGAAGCCTTTTACTCTGGTTGGTCTGGTGAATTAGCAGAAAAAGCAGTTCTATCCTCCATACAGGTTTTTAAAGGAGAACACTTCAATGCCAATGAAGATGGTCTTGGTTTAGATGACTATTTATTAGCCCTAAATGCCAAAACACGTGATGATCAAGATTTAAGTGTGGCCATTATCAATCAAAAAACCTTGGCCCTAGAAGAAATGGAGAAAATTTCCAATCCTTACAGTGAGGTAGCCTCCGCTGAGGGAAGTCAATTGGTTGAGGTGTACAATGCTCTACAAGCTGTAATCCCATTAATAAAGGTGGATATGACTTCAGCTATGTCTGTTTCTATCACTTTCCAAGATAATGACGGTGACTAAGTGGCTTCCCAAATATCGCCTCAATCAAGTAAAGCATATTGCACCATTAGCTACCTTTCGGGTAGCTTTTGGTATTATGATGCTTGCCTCCATAATTCGCTTTTGGGCTAATGGTTGGATTGCCAAACAATACATTGATCCTGACTTCTACTTTCCATATTTAGGTTTCGAGTGGATTCAGTCATGGGGAGACCCAGGTATGTATATCCTTTTTGCCCTGATGGGAATTGCTGCAATTGGAATTGCACTAGGAGCCTTTTACAGATGGAGCGCAACCTTGTTTTTCGTAAGTTTCACTTATGTAGAGCTGATAGATAAAACCAATTATCTCAATCATTACTATTTTGTGAGCATCATTGCTTTCTTGTTGATCCTCGTGCCAGCGCATAAAGCCTATTCACTTGATGCTTGGCGCAAAAAGAAGCAAGAATTTTATGTTCCAGCTTGGAGCATCCACATTATTATTTTGCAATTAACATTGGTCTATTGCTTTGCCGGACTGGCTAAACTCCAAGCTGACTGGTTATTAGAGGCTCTTCCTTTAAAGATATGGCTCCCTTCAAGAGCGGACACCCCTATCATTGGACCATTACTAAATTATAAATTAACCGCCTACTTATTCAGCTGGTTTGGCGCTTTTTATGATCTGTCTATTCCTTTTTTCTTGTTATGGAAAAGAACAAGAATTTTTGCTTATCTAACAGTTATTGTTTTCCATTTCATGACAGCCGCTCTCTTCCAAATCGGAATGTTTCCTTACATCATGGTGGTTAGTACGCTCATATTCTTCTCAGAAGATTTCCATAAAAAACTTTGGCACAAAATCATGCCTATACAAAAACCGCTTCTAACCCACTCTTCTTACTTCTACAAACCAATTGTTTTACAGTATTTCTTAATAATCTTCTTCGGCTTGCAAATTTTATTGCCGTTCAGATATGCATTATATCCTGGGAAGTTGTTTTGGACTGAGCAGGGTTATCGTTTTTCTTGGCGGGTAATGCTAATGGAAAAGGTGGGCTATACACAATTCACAGTAAACCTACCTGAAAAAAATAAGGCATTTGAAGTAATTCCAAGCCAATATTTAACTCCGGTACAGGAAAAAATGATGAATACTCAACCGGATATGATACTGCAATTTGCCCATTTCCTCAGGGATCAATATCAATCTGATTATAATTCAGAAGTGGAAGTATTCGTGGAAAGCTATGCGACCATCAACGGAAAGGGTAGTCGTCCTTTCATTGATCCTGCGGTTAATTTGGCGACAGTAAAAAATAGTTATCAACACAAAAATTGGGTATTGCCTTATAATCAATGAGAAAACCGAATATCTATATTGTCATATTATTGATTAGTGCATTTACTAATTCTTTATTTGCTCAAGGTATAAGAGGAGTAGTTGAAGATTCTGAGAGTGAAAAAGGAATTGAATTAGCTGAAATTTTCGTCTTAGATAGTAATCAAAAAGCTGTGACCGATGGCAATGGAAATTATAAATTGAATCTGCCAGAAGGCAAATATAAGATAGCTGCATTTTACTTAGGGAGGCAAAGTGAAATCAAAGAGATTGAATTACATGGCAATTGGGAAACCATCAACTTTACTTTAAAACCCTTACTGGAAACTTTAGAAGAAGTAAAAACCATCGGTAAAAAATCAAAGGTTTTTAATATTACAAGGCTTAATCCTGTAGAAGGAACACTGATATATGAAGCCAAGAAAAATGAAGTGATAGCTGTTGATCAAATCAACGGTAATTTAGCCACAAATAATGCTCGACAGGTATTTGCAAAAGTGCCGGGCTTAAACATATGGGAAAGTGATGGTGGTGGTCTACAATTGGGAATTGGCGGAAGAGGATTAAACCCTAACAGAACCTCAAATTTTAATACGCGCCAAAATGGATATGATATTTCCGCTGATCCGTTAGGCTACCCAGAAAGCTACTATACTCCGCCAGTTGAGGCACTTTCCAAAATTGAGGTAGTGAGAGGCGCGGCCTCTTTGCAATATGGCTCTCAATTTGGAGGCATGATCAATTTCTTATTTAAGAAAGCTCCAGAAGGAAAGCCTGCCCAATTTCATACAAGAAATACAGCGGGTTCTTTTGGATTATTGAGCTCTTACAATAGCCTTTCTGGTAATACTGAGAAAATGGATTACTTTGTTTTTTATCAGAGAAAACAAGGTGATGGGTTTAGAGATAACGAATCATTTGAATCCAATACATTATTTGCAGATGTGAATTTCGATATAGGTGATAAATTATATTTATGCTTTGAGTTTACGCATATGGATTATTTGGCTCAACAAGCCGGTGGATTAACTGATAATCTTTTTGAGCGAGATCCAAGGCAATCAGTTAGAGAGCGAAACTGGTTTGGAATTGAATGGAATATACCTGCTATCATTCTAGACTACCGAATTAATGATAGAACTAAGCTAAACTGGAAGACATTTGGCTTAGTTGGCTCCAGAAAAGCTCTGGGTAATTTGGAAAGAGTAACTCAGGCTGATTTTCCTGAAGAAGAACGAAATCTACTTTGGGATGATTATGAGAACCTTGGCTCTGAATTAAGATTATTGCATCGATACGATTTTATGGGTCAAATTCAAGCATTAGCCGTTGGTGCAAGGTACTTTAGAGGAAATACACAACAGCGTCAGGGGTTAGGACCAGCAGGCTTTGATGCTGATTTCCAATATAATAATCCTGCTAATTTAGAAGACTTATCTTTTAGTTACCCTTCGGAAAACGTGGCGCTCTTTGCAGAAAATATTATTAACGTGAATAAGAGATTAAGCATCACTCCGGGTTTAAGATGGGAATATATCAGCACCAATAGCTCTGGTTACTACCGAAATATGGTGGAAAACCTTGCCGGAGATATTATTTTCGATACCACTATTTATGAATCTAAGAATTTAGATAGATCTTTTATGTTGGCCGGCTTAGGCGTGAGTTACAAAACCCCAGCTGATTTAGAAGTCTATGGAAATATCTCCATGAACTATAGAGGAATTAACTTCAATGACTTAAGAGTGAATAACACCAATATTTTGGTTGATTCTAATTTGCAAGATGAAAGCGGTTACAATGCTGATTTGGGTTTCAGAGGTAATTATAGCGACTTTTTAAATTTCGACTGGAGCTTATTCTATTTGGCCTACAATGACAGATTAGGAGCGCTTTTACGCTATGATGATGCTATCGATGGTTTCCCAAGAATCTATCGATATAGAACCAATGTTGGGAATGCAGCGATCGCAGGAATTGAATCATATACAGAAATGAACTGGAGTAAATTTTTAAACCCGCAACCCATTCATGAAATTAGTACTTTTTTAAATGCCGCGTTTATTAGAGGACGGTATGCTGAAGACAATATGGAAAGCTCCATTGCTGGAAATAAAGTGGAGTTAGTCCCGGATTTGAATATCAAGACCGGTATCAATTACAATTGGAAAAACTTTTCTTCCACTTTGCAATTCACCTATTTGAGTGAACAATTCACTGAAGCTACAAATGCTAAGAGAACTGCAACCGGAGTGGATGGGGTCATCCCTTCATTTCACGTCCTAGATTTGAGTGCAAAATACAAATACAAATTTGCTCAGCTTGAAGCAGGTATCAATAATTTAACGAACAACTATTATTTTACAAGAAGAGCTGTTGGCTATCCTGGCCCTGGAATTATCCCTTCTGCAGGGAGAAACTTTTATGTGACTTTGGATTTGAAGTTTTAATTCACACAGTCGCCAGTGTCTTTTTGGTGAGGATTGCTGATCCCACGCACTAAATAAAAGCTGAAAACTTCCTTAAGAGCCTTATCTAGCAGATTCTTTTCAATCGACACCCCCTTCGCCCCCCTCAAGGGGGGAGACGTACGAAATTACTTTTGCTTTTAATTTGATATTTCCACTTTATCAAATTGTAGTCATAAGCATTGATAAAATTAATTATTTATTGCTGATATAAATCTGAGCGATCTATCCCCTTGAGGGGATTATAGGGGTGTCTTTTACTATACCAAAGAATGATTTAAACTTATCTTACCATACCGCTTTTAAAAACAGTATGCCACAGCACCACCCCAATACTCACCGAAATATTCAAAGAATGTTTAGTGCCGAATTGGGGGATTTCCAAACAATGATCACTTTGATCCACGACTTCTTGCTCAACGCCATAAACCTCATTACCGAAAACATAGGCATATTTTTCATGCGGTTCAGGAGTGAATTTCTCTAAACTCAAACTATTCTCAGCTTGTTCAACACTCAAGATTTTATACCCGTCTTTTTTTAGTTTTTCAATCGCCTCCAATGTGCTTTCAAAATGCTCCCATTCTACAGTTTCGGTTGCCCCGAGTGCCGTTTTATTAATTTCTCTATGAGGGGGTTGGGCGGTTATTCCGCATAAATAAATTTTTTCAATTAAAAATGCATCTCCCGTTCTAAAGGCAGAACCTACATTATTCATGCTCCTGACGTTATCTAACACCAAAACGATTGGATTTTTCTTCACCTTTTTGAATTCATCAACTTCCAATCGATTCAATTCTTCATTGGCTAATTTCCTCATATTTTATCATCTTTGAACTGCAAAACTAAGAACATTTCCCTAAAAGCATGGCGAAGACTCAAGAAGCAAAGGAAACCCCTTTAATGAAGCAGTATAATCAAATAAAGTCCAAATATCCTGGGGCTTTACTATTATTCCGTGTGGGCGATTTTTATGAGACTTTTGGGGAAGATGCCGTGAAAGCAAGCAAAGTTCTTAATATTATTCTGACTAAAAGGGCAAATGGTTCTGCTTCCCATATCGAATTAGCTGGTTTTCCACATCATGCCATGGATAACTATCTCCCTAAATTAGTCCGTGCTGGGCACAGAGTAGCCATTTGCGATCAATTGGAAGATCCAAAATCAGTAAAGGGAATTGTGAAAAGAGGCGTAACGGAATTGGTAACCCCAGGCGTTAGTTTTGATGATAATGTGTTGGAAACAGGCAGGAATAATTATCTGGCTTCTATTCATTTTTCCAAAAACACTTTGGGGATTGCTTTTTTAGATATCTCCACAGGAGAGTTTATGACTGCTTCTGGAAATGCTCCTTATATCGACAAATTATTGCAAGGATTCCAGCCATCGGAAATCATTTATTCCAAGTCAGCTAGAGAGCATTTCTCTCAAAAATTTTCCGATGATTATAATGTCCATCATTTGGAAGACTGGATTTACGCTTTTGATTTTGCTTATGAAAAACTGACTAAGCAGTTCAAGACCAATTCATTAAAAGGATTTGGAATTGAAAACCTTGAGGAAGGAATCATTGCTGCGGGAGCCATTCTACATTATTTGGAAGAAACTGAGCATAAAAAAATTGAACATATTGCTTCCATCTCGAGAATTGAAGAGGAAAAATATGTTTGGATGGATAAATTTACAATCAGAAATTTAGAACTAGTTTATCCGCAACAAGAAGGAGGAATTCCACTTATTCAAATTTTAGATAAAACCCTCACTCCTATGGGCTCCCGCCAAATCAAGAAGTGGATGGTATTACCGGTAAAAGATAAGGCGATCATTGAGGAGCGCCTGCAAATTGTTGAGGCTTTTCATAATCGAAATGATCTGAAAGAGCAACTGAACACTTCATTAAAATCAATGGGCGATGTGGAAAGGTTGATTTCTAAAGTAGCTGTTGGGAGAGTAAATCCACGAGAGCTGAATCAACTGAAAAAGGCTCTAGGTTTAATGGTTCCCTTAAAAAAAGCATTGGACGAATCTGATGAGCAAGCTTTGAAAAAGCTTTCCAATCAAATTAATCTTTGTGAGTATTTATATGAATTGATAGATGGTCAATTGATGGAGGATGCTCCATTACATACCAATCAAGGAAACTTGATTAAAGAAGGAGTTGACCATGACTTGGATGAATTGAAGAAAATAGCTTTCTCAGGAAAAGATTATTTGCTTCAATTGCAGAAGCGAGAAATGGAAAAGACTGGAATAACTTCTTTAAAAGTGGCCTACAATAAAGTCTTTGGCTACTATTTGGAGGTGACCAACTCTCATAAAGATAAAGTGCCGCAAGAGTGGATTCGAAAACAGACTTTGGTTAACGCAGAAAGGTACATTACCGAAGAGCTAAAAGAATACGAGGAAAAGATTTTGGGTGCAGAAGATAAAATGGTGGTAATAGAGCAGAGGATATTTCATAGTCTATTACAAAATGCTATGGACTTTGTCAGCCCTATTCAACAAAATGCCAGAATTATAGCACAAGTAGATTGTTTACTGAGTTTTGCAGAAATCGCTCAAGCCAATGATTACGTGAAACCGACTATATCAGATAGTACCGCTTTAGATATTAAATTAGGTCGACATCCAGTAATTGAACAACAACTGCCACATGGTGAAGAATACATTCCCAACGATGTGTTTTTAGATAATGAAAGCCAGCAAATCATGATTATTACGGGGCCAAACATGGCTGGTAAGTCGGCTTTGCTTAGACAGACCGCGTTAATAGTTCTCATGGCACAAATGGGGTGTTATGTTCCGGCCAAATCAGCTGAAATTGGCCTAGTAGATAAAGTTTTTACTAGAGTAGGAGCATCAGATAATCTATCCAAGGGTGAATCAACCTTTATGGTAGAAATGACGGAAACCGCCAGCATATTGAATAACCTTTCAGATAGAAGCTTGGTTTTGATGGACGAAATTGGAAGAGGAACGAGCACTTATGATGGGGTATCCATCGCTTGGAGCATAGTAGAATTTTTACATAATCATCCGAAATCTAAAGCTAAAACATTATTTGCGACTCATTATCATGAATTGAATCAGTTAGCCCATGATTTTCCTCGAATCAAGAATTTCAATGTATCGGTGAAAGAAATCGATGGTGAAATAATCTTTTTGAGAAAGCTAAAAAAGGGAGGAAGCGAACACAGTTTTGGTATTCATGTCGCCCACCTTGCAGGAATGCCAAATCCAGTGGTTTTGAGAGCCAATGAAATAATGCATCATTTGGAAAAGGATAAGATTAGGGATAAAGCCAATCGAAAAATAGAAGCCGTCCCTAAGAATAATTATCAACTAAATATGTTCGAGGCCGATCCAGTCCTTTCTGAAATAAGAGATCTATTAGATCAACTAGATATTAATTCCATGTCACCAGTTGAGGCTCTTTTGAAACTCAATGAACTAAAAAGTAAGCTGAAATAATTCAGTTTTCTTTTTTGAGAGTTGATAGCATTCATTTGAGAAAAAGCTAAATAAATTTAATTCTGTAATTTTTTATCTCTCCAAAAGGATCAACTACAATTTACTTGTTTACTCATTTAAATTATATGTAGATACATATAATACAGATTCACCCTCTTCCCTGAAGTGTGCTTCAAAGGCGTCACAGCAGCAAAAGCTAAACATTTAACGCTAAAGGCTGTTTAAAGATCCTTATGGAAAAAGTTATAAACATTGAACAAGCACAAAAAGCAAAAAAGGATCCTATTGACTACTTATCTGATAATGTTGTGCTGCTATCACTTAATGAAAATTTTGATGTTCTTTCTGCCAATGAGACATTTTTGAAAGTCACAGGTCTTGATAAAAACACACTAGATAGATTAAACTTTTTCCAACACTTATGCAGTGAACTTCCTGATTATATTCAAGACGAATTAAGCTACTTACTCCGTCAACAAAAATCTTGGAATGGAAACTTTGCTTTTTCGAATGTCAATGGCTCATCCTCCTGGTTCCATACCAACATTATCCCTTCCAGAGATGAAAATGGGACCTATATAGGCTTTAATTTACTGGCAACAGTGGGTAAATCTCAACAAAGCATGATAACTGAAAAGGAAACAACGGAAAGTTGGATGAAAGCTATTTTCAATGATGCTGATGAAGTTAATATTTTAATTGGCTTAGATGGAGATGTAATTGAATTCAATGCAATGGCTTACGAATTTTTTTCATGGTACACTCACAAAGAACTAAGGCTGAATGAGTTTATTTTCCATTACTTTGGAAGTAGTTTTTCAAATACCTTCAAAGCACTTTTTGAAAAAACTAAAAATGGTCATAAACAAAAGTTTTGTAGATCCTTTAAAAATTTAAGCGGTTATGAAAAGGTTATGGATATGGAGTTGAAGCCGGTTTCGGATTCTGCTGGCAATATTATGGGTATCATTTTGACATCGACTGACATCACAGAAGAAGTAAATCTGGAAAAGAGAATTAAAGCATCCGAGAAAAAATTAGACGATATTGCCTTTATCAATGCTCATGAAGTGAGAGCTCCTTTAGCTTCTATTCTTGGTCTACTGAATTTACTGGATTTTGAAGAAGTAAATGAAGATAGTAAGGTCATCCTAAACCACTTGAAAAGCTCTGCTTTTAATTTAGAGAAAATAATCCTGAAAGTGTCTGAAAGCACTTATATCAGCTATCCAGACTCAATTAAATCAGCTTAAAATAATCCTCAACAAAAATTTATTTATTTGTGTTGCACATCGTCCATTATTTTCAATCAATAAATGACTACATATCAGTTGCCAAACTTGCTCAATAACGTTTCGGGAGCGTTGGGGTAGGGAAGGTTTTAAAAAAAGGTGTTTTCTTCTCTTTTAGAGCAATTTGCAAAACAACTCTCAACTGCGGATTTAACTTAACCTTTGGTTGGGCGCGATACCAAATCCAGAGAAGACAGATTCTTTACACTTTGTTTCGCAATCCCGTGCTTGAAATAGTAAATCTGTGAGATGAACCACTTTGAAACTTTTCCCTAGACATGGTCAATAGTTGTTCTGGCAGGGGAACCATATTTTTTATAATCAATTATTACTTATAGATTTCACCGATGCATGAGGACGGAATCATTCTATAATTAGCCATATACTGGCAAAAGGACCATCTCAGGGAACACGATTTAAAACTCTGCACATTGATTTTTATAAAAGAGTGTTCAATTCCTATCTAAATATTTCAGTCACAGAACTATTTTGTAGATCAAATCGTTCTGAATTTTCAAGATTTAAAAAGGGATTAGTCCTATCTTTGTACTTACTTATTAAATTACATACTATTTGAAATGGCAGTTGCAGTAAAAGAAAACCTAAAGATTCGAAAAAAAGGCAGTTGGAAAAAAGAAATTAGTTTTGCCATCGTCCATTTATTGCCATTAGGTGCAATTTGGACAGGTGCTACTTGGTTCGATTGGACTGTCTGTGCCTTCCTATATGTTTGGAGAATGTTTTGGGTAACAGGTGGATATCACAGATATTTCGCCCACAGAAGTTATAATACTTCACGCTGGTTCCAGTTCTTAATTGCTTTTTTTGCACAGACCTCTGCCCAAAAAGGTGCACTTTGGTGGGCTTCACATCACCGCCACCACCATAGAAACAGCGATACCCTGAAAGATCCTCACAGCATGTTGCATTTTGGTTTTTGGTATTCTCATGTGGGTTGGATTATTGGTTCTGATTTTAAAAAAACTGATTTTAAAGTAATTTCCGATTACAGCAAATACCCGGAATTGCGATGGCTAAATAGAAATTATTTGGTACCACCTGTCCTGCTGGCTCTATTAGTAATGGCTTTAGGCGGATTGGTCAATGGAGGTAGTATACTTGCCATGTTTACAGCTGCAGGCTTTTCCACACTATTTATTGGATTCTTTTTGAGTACGATCATTTTATATCATGCTACTTTTTCAATTAATAGTATAATGCATAAATTCGGTAACCAACGATACGAAACCGGGGATGAATCCAGAAATAGCGTTTGGTTAGCTTTATTGACATTAGGAGAAGGCTGGCACAATAACCATCATTATTACGAGACTTCCGCCAGGCAAGGATTCTTTTGGTGGGAAGTAGATTTAACCTATTATGGACTAAAGTTTATGTCAATGATAGGATTAATATGGGATTTAAAAGCTGTACCCAAACACATAAAAAAGTCAAGAAATAAGCAGGAAGCAAAAGAGTTAAAAGAGCAGTATAAAAAGCAGGTAGCTTAAATTTTTTTTAAATTTTTGTGAATTGCTATTGTATTTTAAAAGCAGCCTATTAAATTTGCAATCCCATTGAGGGAAAAGCGAGAGTAGCTCAGCTGGTAGAGCGCAACCTTGCCAAGGTTGAGGTCGCGAGTTCGAACCTCGTCTCCCGCTCAAAAGTTAGATAAGTGAGCATAAGGCTCACTTATTTTTTTGACACATACCACCTTCTTAGCCGGGATGGTGAAATTGGTAGACCTGTCTGCCTTCAATTATGAAAGTTTAAAGACAGGCAGGCACGCAAGACTTAAAATATTGTGAGCATTAGTTCAGCTAAAGGAGTTTGGACAAAATGGTATAAAAAAATTAAAACCTTAATTTATTCAATGCTTTTTAGCATGAATTAAATTAAGCCGGGATGGTGAAATTGGTAGACACGCAAGACTTAAAATCTTGTGAACATTAGTTCGTGCGGGTTCAAGT